>OMAQ01000009.1_pt1 | contig 131971 bp, 146 predicted proteins | sample 1673461 | NCBI WGS metagenome assembly OMAQ01 (sample SAMEA103958112, study PRJEB25191) | human gut metagenome | biome: human-associated habitat [ENVO:00009003]; feature: intestine environment [ENVO:2100002]; material: feces | place: Germany | collected 2013/2015
AAAACCAGACTGGTATTGATTATCAATCAAATACATTAAGAGCAAACTATTTTCAAAGAAAAAGGTCCACATTTTCATTGTAGAATATTTCTACACTTTCCCCAACAAACCAGACATGTACATCACCTTGTATCCGGCACAACAAACAACAGGAAGGATAACTTTATAACATTCTTCCTCATCTAAATACATTAATAATATTGATAGTTGGTTAAGCTGCACACAAGTACAAACAACTAACTATAAGCAGTTTCGTTATATCCCCTAATAACAAAACAACCATATCCACTATAAATCGTGTTCATTCATCCCAGGCAACAATTCTTCCTGAATATTTGTCATGCTTCTCCACAAACTATACCGTGCTTCAGGATTCATTTTTTCTAGAGAATATAAAACATCTTTCATATTTGAACGATTCGACAAACTTTCATAAGGACAATTTTTGATCTGTTTACGAAAACCGAGGATACGTGCCATTTCAATTAAATCCGCTTCATGTACCAAGCACATAGGACGAATAATTGTCATCTCAAATTTACGCATCACTAATTTAGGAGGCATCGTACTGAACGCTCCCTGAAAAGTAATATTCATCAACAAAGTTTCCAAGATATCATCCATATGATGTCCTAAAGCAATCTTATTGCACCCCTGCTCCTTTGCCACCGTGAACAAAGCTTTTCTCCGATTCCAAGAACAAAGGAAACAGGGAGACTTCCGAGTATCGGTACTCAGATCAAAAAAAGTTTCATAATGCACAAACGGCACCCCTAAATCCTCTGAGTAGCCTTTCAGATATTCCAAATCAGATTGATAAGGAATATTTGTCATGCCTACATGCACAGCTATCACTGCAAATTTCGGTTTCAAAATACGTGAACGCCTTGCCAATAACTCCAATAGAGCCAAAGAATCCTTTCCACCAGAAAGAGCTATCAAAATTTTATCACCATCCTCAATCAAGCGATACTTTACCACCCCCTTGTTAAAGCGTTGCTCCAACCTTCGCATTATTTTCTCGTCTTCCGTAAATTGTGCCATACATCTTCTTTAAAAATAGGGCACAAAAGTACATGAAAAGAATGATTTATGGAAGATTTAACAAAATAGAATTATTAAAGCATGAGAATTCCAATTAATCTTTGTATTTTTGAATCTAAATAATACGGATTATAAACTAACTATGTACAAAAAATATATCATTGGTTTATTTACTTTATGCTGCGCAGGCAACACTGCGGCACAAAGCTTGGCACAAGCCAAACAACTTTTCCTGAACGGAGAATTTGAACAAGCCAAACCTGCTTTCCAAAAGCTGGTAAAACAAGCCCCTTCTAACGCCAATTATAATTATTGGTATGGCGCATGTTGTTATGAAACAGGAGAAAAAAAAGAAGCACAGCCCTACCTTGAAAAAAGCGCCGCCCGCAAAGTCATTGACGCATACCGCTATTTAGGGAAACTATATTATGATATCTATCGGTTTGACGATGCCGTAGATAACTACGAACAACACATAGAATGGTTGGAAAAGAAAAAACGCCCTACCGAAATGGCTGAAGCAGAGCTGGAACAAATAAAGCAAGCAGCCCGTATGATAAAAGGAGTGGAAAACATTACTGTAATAGATAGTTTTGTAGTCGATAAAAATGATTTTCTGAAAGCATATAAAATCAGTAGAGAATCGGGAGCACTCTATCACGATCCTACCATATCCGGGACTGTCTATCAAACCGAAATGGGCAATAAAGTACTTTACGGGAACAAAAGCACAGACGGCAAAATGCAACTCTACTCCCGTATCCGTCTGTTGGACGGCTGGAGCGAGCCCGAACCCCTCACGTCCCTTAATGAACAGGGAAATGTAAACTATCCCTTCTTAATGTCAGATGGCATTACCTTGTATTATGCATCGGATGGAGAAGGCTCTTTGGGAGGATACGATATTTTTGTAACTCGCTATGATTCGGAAAATAGCAATTATCTTCGTCCCGATAATATAGGAATGCCATTTAACTCTCCCGCCAATGACTATATGTATGCCATTGATGAATTCAACAATATCGGCTGGTTTGCTTCAGACCGCTATCAGCCTGATAACAAAGTCTGTATCTATGTGTTTGTACCGAACTCTTCAAAAGAAGTATACAATTATGAAAGTACAGACGAACAGATCATTATAAATGCAGCCAGCCTACATTCTATCCGTACCACCTGGAAAGATGAAGAGAAAGTACGAACCGGCAAGCAACGCCTAGCGGCAATAATGTATGCCAAAGAATCCGGAGAACAACAAAAAGACTTCACCTTGATAATAGATGATTCTGCCGTTTACCACACATTGAACGACTTCCGCTCTGCCGAAGCACGCAAACTTTACCAGCAAAGAATACAAAAGCAGAAGGATTATGACAACCTGAAGAAAAATCTGGATGACAAACGCGAACAATATGCCCAAGGGAACAGTGCACGAAAGAAGAATCTGACACCCGCCATTTTGGAATTGGAAAAACGTACTGAACAACTTCTGAAAGAAATGGCCCAACTGGATATCAGTGTCCGCAACGAAGAAATAAAGAAGTTGAAACACTAATACAAAGATATTTATGGAAGTATTTATTATCATAGCGCTCATCTTGGCAGGAGTACTTCTCTTTATTGTAGAGGTTTTCCTTATTCCCGGCATCAGTATAGCCGGAATAGCATCAGCCATCTGCCTGCTATATGCCAACTATTACGCTTTCGACACATTAGGACCGATAGCAGGATTCATTACTTTGATAGCATCCGTCCTAAGTTGCATAGCCATTATCGTTTGGTTTATGCACTCAAAAACCATGGACAAGCTTTCTTTGAAGAAAACACTGGATTATAAAATCGATCCCCTAAAAGGAACCCATATCCGCATCGGAGACAAAGGCATAGCAATAACCCGCCTTGCACTGATAGGCAATGCAAACTTTAATGGACACATCATCGAAGTGCGCTCTGCCGATGGCTTGATTGATGAGAATACCCCCATTTATGTAGAAAGAATGGTTGAAGGAACGGTGATTGTACGCAAATTCAACCTATGATAGAAAAATGACTTACAAATACGATTTTATCAAATTTCTTGATTGACATTCTCATTCAAGCATATTTTAGACAATAGTGAAAACAGCAAAAACTTGATATTGAGCTGTTCAAATATAAATATTTACTTTTAAACAACTGATTATTATGATCGAACCCAACTATCTTCCTTTCATCCTTATAGGAGGTGGAATTATTTTCGTGGTACTATTCTTTCATTATGTACCATTTTTCCTCTGGCTGTCTGCCAAAGTTTCGGGAGTACGCATTTCATTGGTGCAATTATTCTTAATGCGCATCCGTAATGTTCCTCCTTATATCATTGTGCCCGGCATGATTGAAGCTCATAAAGCAGGATTGCAAAACATCACGCGCGACGAACTGGAAGCGCACTACCTTGCCGGAGGTCATGTAGAGCGAGTGGTACACGCACTGGTATCCGCCTCTAAAGCCAATATCGAGCTGCCGTTCCAGATGGCAACCGCCATCGACCTTGCCGGCCGTGACGTGTTCGAAGCCGTACAGATGTCCGTTAACCCCAAAGTAATCGATACCCCTCCCGTGACGGCTGTTGCCAAAGACGGTATCCAGCTGATTGCCAAGGCCCGTGTAACGGTGCGCGCCAATATCCGCCAATTGGTGGGCGGTGCCGGAGAAGACACGATTCTGGCCCGTGTAGGCGAGGGTATTGTGTCTTCCATCGGTTCGTCAGAGAATCATAAGTCTGTATTGGAGAATCCGGATTCTATCTCCAAACTGGTATTGCGCAAGGGGTTGGATGCCGGAACAGCATTCGAAATTCTGTCCATTGACATTGCTGATATTGACATAGGTAAGAATATCGGTGCCGCCCTGCAGATAGACCAAGCCAATGCCGACAAGAACATTGCTCAAGCCAAGGCAGAGGAACGCCGCGCCATGGCCGTAGCCACAGAGCAGGAAATGAAGGCAAAGGCCCAGGAAGCCCGTGCCAAAGTTATCGAGGCAGAAGCGGAAGTACCCAAGGCCATGGCCGAAGCATTCCGCAACGGCAATCTGGGTATCATGGACTATTACCGGATGAAGAATATAGAAGCCGACACTTCCATGCGCGAAAACATTGCCAAACCGACGACGGGCAATACCAGCCAGCCGTTGAGCAAATAACTCGAAAAGTAACTGACAGAAACGCCGGAACCGGTGAACAAGAATCGGTTCCCGGCGTTTCTATTTATAAACAAAAGATTAAAAGCTCAATCAAATGAAAAAATATTTCGCCTCTTCCGAACTGATCATCAATGAAGACGGTTCTGTATTTCATCTTCACGTAAAGCCCGAATGGCTGGCAGACAAAGTCATCTTGGTAGGTGACCCCGGACGGGTGGCACTGGTTGCCTCCCATTTCGAGAACAAGGAATGTGAAGTGGAAAGCCGCGAGTTCAAGACTATCACCGGTACTTACCAAGGGAAACGTATTACGGTGGTTTCCACCGGTATCGGATGTGACAACATCGATATCGTGATGAATGAACTGGATGCCCTGGCAAACATCGACTTCGAGACGCGCGAAGAAAAGCCCCGCCTACGTAGCCTTGAGCTGGTACGTATCGGCACCTGCGGCGGCTTGCAACCCTACACTCCGGTGGGTACATTTGTATGTTCTGAAAAATCCATCGGTTTCGACGGTCTGCTCAACTTCTATGCCGGACGCAACTCCGTGTGCGACCTACCCATGGAGCGTGCTTTCCTCAACCATATGGGATGGTCCGGCAACATGTGTGCCCCTGCCCCCTACGTCATTGATGCAAGTGCTGAACTGATAGACCGCATCGCACAAGACGACATGGTACGTGGCGTAACGATTGCCGCCGGGGGCTTCTTCGGACCTCAAGGACGCGAGTTACGCGTGCCGCTTGCCGACCCACATCAGAATGAGAAGATTGAAAAATTTGAATACAACGGCTACCGTATTACCAACTTCGAGATGGAAAGTTCTGCCCTGGCAGGCTTGAGCCGTCTGATGGGGCACAAGGCCATGACGGTATGCATGGTCATTGCCAACCGCCTGATAAAAGAAGCTAACACAGGATACAAGAATACGATAGATACTCTTATCAAAACAGTACTCGACCGTATCTAAGTATCCTTCAAGAAATGCTCCTCCCTTTCCTTCAGCCAATCCTAGGAGTAAGGTTTAGTAATGACTTCATCACATCCTGCCTGACGTGCCCGTTGCTGGTCTGTATAGTGTAGCAATGTCCTGCTATACCCACAATGGGCACAGAGGCGGATTAGGCTTTATAAGCATCTATCCATTATCGATTTGCACAAAGTTACGATAAAAGCCCATAAGTTGAATCACCATCTCTCTTTTTTGTAAAGAAACCATTATCTTTGCTGAATAAAAATAAGCCGGATAAAATGAACCAAGATACCATTTGTGCCATAGCCACCGCCCAAGGGGGAGCCATAGGATGCATCCGTGTCTCCGGACCGGATGCCATAGAGATAACATCCCGCATATTTACCCCTGCCCGGAAGGGGAAGAAGCTGAAGGATGCCAAGCCATACACACTTACCTTCGGTCATATCCATGAAGAAGAAAACATCATAGACGAAGTACTTGTAAGCTTATTCCGTGCCCCCCACTCGTACACGGGCGAGGATAGCACGGAAATCATGTGCCACGGTTCGAGCTATATTCTTCAGAAGGTGTTGCAACTGCTCATCGGTAATGGTTGCCGCCTGGCCGCTCCCGGTGAGTACACGCAACGGGCCTTCTTGGGCGGCAAAATGGACCTAAGCCAGGCCGAAGCCGTGGCCGACCTCATCGCCTCCACCTCTGCCGCCACTCACCGCCTCGCCATGAGCCAAATGCGCGGTGGGTTCAGTAAAGAGCTGGCCTCACTACGCGACCAATTGCTGCACTTCACATCACTCATAGAACTGGAGCTGGACTTCAGCGACCACGAAGAACTGGAATTTGCAGACCGCTCCGAGCTATGTCTCCTAGCAGACGGCATAGAGCAGGTAATTTCCCGTTTAGTACAATCCTTCAGTGTAGGCAATGCCATCAAGAACGGTGTGCCCGTAGCCATCATCGGCGAAACGAATGCTGGTAAATCCACCCTGCTGAATGCACTACTAAACGAGGAACGAGCCATTGTAAGCGACATACACGGGACAACCCGAGATGTGATAGAAGACACAGTCAATCTTGGCGGGATAACTTTCCGGTTTATTGATACGGCAGGCATACGCGAAACGAGCGACACCATCGAGAGCCTAGGAATTGAGCGAACCTTCCAGAAATTGGAGCAGGCGGAAATCGTGCTCTGGGTAGTTGATGCCACGAATGCCGTCTCACGGATACCACAACTAACTGCCCAGATACTTCCCCGTTGCGAAGGGAAACGGCTCATTCTCGTATTCAACAAGGCCGATCTGGTGCAGGATGCCTCAACCATCCTCACCCCCAGTTTCACCCTGGCCGCTACTAATGTGCAATGCATCTCCATCTCTGCCAAAGGGCGTACCAACCTCGACAAGCTTCAGCAAATGCTAATCTCTGCCGCTAACCTGCCCACGGTTACCCAAAACGATGTCATTGTCACGAATATACGCCACTACGAGGCTTTGACCCATGCCTTGGAAGCCATCCACCGGGTCCAACAAGGACTAGCAGAAAATCTATCCGGAGATTTTGTTTCACAAGATATCCGCGAATGTATTTTCCATCTAAGCGATATTGCGGGGGAAGTTACGAACGACATGGTACTTGGGAATATTTTTGAACATTTTTGCGTCGGAAAGTAAAGTAAGTAAAACGGAAAGCAAAAGGCATACAAAACGGGTGTAATCAATGATAGATAACAGTTAATCAATCAATGTTTTACATACCATATAAACCGATATAAAATTTTTCTCTGATTATACCCGTTTTATTATTTTTTTGTTGTTATTTTGTTGCTCGTATCGAAAACAGCAACAAAAGCAACAAAAATTATGGGAAAATCGAAAGAACCGATAAGGCTCAGACAGAGAAAGACCGCTTCGGGGAATATCACGTTATACCTCGACATCTACCTGAACGGGAAAAGGTCTTATGAATACTTGAAACTCTATCTTATCCCTGAAGCGAACAGAAAGGATAAGGAGAAGAACCGTCAGACGCTTCAACTCGCCGAGGCGATAAAAGCCAAGCGGGTTGTTGAACTTCAAAACGGAGAATACGGTTTTAACGCCGCCTACAAACTTGAAACGAACTTTCTTGACTATTACCGGGCTATGTGCGAGAAACGTCACGGCAACCCCGAGAGCCGGGGAAACTGGGGTAATTGGTATAGCTGCCTCAAACACCTTGAACGGTATTGCAAGCCTAACACCACATTCAAGGACATAACACCTGAATGGATAATCGGTTTTCGTGAACACCTTGACAAGAACGCCCGTTGCAGAGACAAACGGAAGATTATCACAACGGAAGAAGTGACAAAGCCGCTTTCACAAAACAGCAAGGTCAGTTACTTCAACAAACTCCGTGCCTGTATCAACCAAGCATTTGAAGACAGGATAATACCGCATAACCCACTTCGTGGCATTGAGGGTTTCAAACAAGCTGAAACGGAAAGAAGTTATCTGACATTGGAAGAAGTCAAGGCTATGGCTGCTGCCCATTGCAAATACCCAGCCTTGAAAAATGCGTTCATGTTCTCATGCCTGACAGGTCTTCGCAAATCAGACATTGAGAAACTCCGTTGGCGTGAAGTTCAGCAGCAAGGAGACTTTACCCGGATAATCTTCAAACAGAAGAAGACGGGCGGGCAAGAATACCTTGACATCAATAAACAAGCGGTTCAATACATGGGGATTCGCCGTGAACCTGATGACCGGGTTTTTGTCGGTTTCAAATACAGTGCCTATTTGATAGCTGAGTTAAGAATGTGGGCAAACAGGGCGGGAATAACAAAAGACATCACGTTCCATTCAGGGCGGCACACATTCGCTGTCCTAATGCTTGACCTCGGCGCAGACATTTACACAGTTCAGAAACTTCTCGGGCACAAGGAGCTTTCTACAACACAGATTTATGCGAAAATCCTTGATAAGAAAAAGCAGGAGGCGGTTGCGATGATACCCGATATTTTCGGGGCTGATGACAACAAGGAATAAGAGACGGGGCAGCCTCATGGCTTTGCCCCTGTCCTCGTTTCATAGAAGTCTCCCTCGCCCGTCAGAAGCCAGCGTGCGGAAACCTTGTATTCTTTCACTATATAAGTCAACCAAGCGGGTTGAAAAATGTCACTCGCCAAGTTCTTTTCAAGTTTGTTCAAATTCCAGCGATTTATATCAAACTCACGGGTAAAAGTCTGTTTACCTCTTATTTTCCCATCATCTTTCAAGCGGTAAAGAGCCTCAAAAAAACGGCGTACTATCTTTTGGCTGTCTTCTGTCTGCATAATTCATCTGATTTTGCGGCTGCGGTTGCAAATTTGACGTTAATTTCTCTCTCCCGGACATTAAGGCGTTCCCTCCATGATTGAATCGTGTCGGGGCTGAAATCGGCTTTCTCCCCCTCTCTGACCTGACGTTCAAACATGCGAAGTTCATCGGGTGTCATAACGGGAATGAAGCGTTCAAGTTCCATGACCTGATAAACGTGTTCAAGGGCTTCACGGCGCAAGTCCGCTTGTTTCTCATCACTCAGCATTTCCCCCTGCCCCGTCAAGAACCAACGGGCGTTTATCTCGGGCAAAGCCTCAATGATTGAGACTACGGGTTGCAACCCGAAATCAACGCCTTTCAGAAGTTTAGACAGATATTGCGGCGACCAATTCAAAAGGGCTGCAAAGGCGGTCTGTCTCCCGCCAGTCTTATACTTTATAATATCTTGAAGTCTTCTATTCATATCCATATTTAGGTATTTTGAAAACACTTTTCCCGACAACCGCTATACGGCAACGGCAGAGCTTGCATTCCCTTCCCGGCGGGCATTGATTTTTTTGTTCTCCTGAATCTGTTCTTTCAGCATTTCCATTAATTCATCTATTTGTTTGTCACGGGCTGAAAGGCTTTCCGCTTGCTGCTTGATAATTTCCCAAACATCTTTAGGAACAGCCACCCCGCTGTCTTCACTGTTCAGATTATTAGAAAGGAACATTTCTCCCTCGCCTGATTGAAGCCAAACAAAGTTTATATTTTCATCAAGGGAACAAATTCGCTTCATAAACTTCTCGGAAAGAGGCACTTTACCCGTAACAATCTGAGAGAAAGAAGACTTTGTATATCCCAGAGTTTCAGCCAAAGCCCTTTCATTTTCCGCTATTTCCTTGAAAATAAGCCAGTTTATAACTTTTTTCAATCGTCTAAGATGTTCCATTAGTAAATATAATTATTGTTAAATTATAAATTTAATTTCGATTTATTCTTTCAAAATAATTACTTTGTTTATATTTGCACCGTCATACAATTTTGTATGCGGACAAATATACGAAATAATAAATAAAATCGGAATAAACTGATAAGTAAATTTTTGATATGGAAAGAATTACGGACAAACTCAAAAAACTTCTCGCTCTCGCAGAACGGGGATGCGGTGGGGAGGCAGAGAACGCCCGCCGTCTTCTTGAAGAACACCTGAGAAAATACGGTATGACGCTTGAAGACATCTGCGAAAACAAGACTTCACGCAGGACATTCAAGTATAGGAACAAAGAAGAACGCACGATTATCATTCAAGTCTTTCTATCGGTTCTTGGCAGCAAGAGTGAAGCATTTAAGGGGGCAACTTACAATGCTTCAAAGAAGACAATCTACATAGACCTGACAGACTTGGAATATGCCGAAATATCCGACATGGTTGCGTTCTTCAAGTCTCAGTTCAACAAAGAGAAAAAACGTCTGATGAAAGACATTCTCTATGCCTTCGTCAAAAAACACAACATCTTTGACTGCACCCCTAATGATGATGACGAGGCAAGCAACAAGGAAATAGACCTTGAAGAACTCATGCGCATTTTATCCCTATCAAATGGTATGGAAGACGTGACATACAGAAAAGCAATTTCAAACAAATGACGATATGGAAACAATGATTTTTAAGACACCCTGCCAAACAGAACGGGAAGCCCGTGACTTGGCTATTTATAACGAATATAACGCCCTGATTGCCGTTGAGGGGCAAAGTAAAACTCTCGTAACGGAACACCTGATGAAGAAATACAACATACACAGCGCAGGAACTATTTACTTGATTCGCCGCCGTGTGGAGAAGAAATTGGAAGCGCAGAAAGGGGGTATAAATGGCACTAAGTAAAGAGGCGCAAAAAATCAAGACCGAGTACAATAAAAAGTACATGGAAAGATATTGGGAGCGCAAAGCTGAAAAGAGAAAAAACGAGACCAAAGCGGCGGCAGAAAAGTCAAAGACTGTGACAACAAAAAGAACGACAAAGACTGTGAGTACCGTTACAGTCAAAGAAACAGAACTTTTTGAATGGCTTTTCCCCGAACCGCACGTCACGGAGGTTACAGTCTCCCGGAACGGACAGTCTGATGCACAGTATATCAAAGCCCTTGAAACGGCTAACAAGACCATAAACACGGAAAACGCCCGTCTTCAAAAGCTCTTGATTAAATATCAAGACATCGTTAGAACGGGATTGAAAGCGATAATGTTTGACATCGAAAACTGTAAATCATTATGAAAAAGAAAATTATTCAATGGGGACTGATGACCGTTCTCGGTCTTTGGGGAATGGTTTCATTCATGGTTCTCGCAGGAGAAGAAGCCCCCGAGGTGTGTATGACATTGGGCGATTTTTTTCTGATTAAAGCCCTTGCGATAACAAGTTTTTCAGGTTGTATTCTATGCGGGAAATGGCTCTCAAAAAAGGGTCTTTTACCGGAAATAAACATACAGGAGGATTGAATATGGAAATCACTTTGGAACAACTCAACGAAAAGATAGACAACCTTTCACGGTTGACGCTTATCAGTTCAAAAACGGTTCTTGACTTTGAAGAAACGATTCTGTTCACGGGATTGAGCAAAGGACACCTTTACCGCCTGACAAGCAACCGGGAGATACCGTATTTCAAAAAGAACCGCAAGCTATATTTCAAAAAATCTGAATTGGAAGAATGGATGCTTGACCAGCGCATTCCGACAAAAAATGAAATCCAAAGTCAGGCGACAACTTATTTGGCAACCCATAAATAACACCGCCATGAATAACCGAACAGCAAACATATTTGACGCATGGATTATCAACCAACACAACAGGTTGAAAGAAAGAATCGCTTCTTCAACCATGTTCGATGATGACGCTTTTCAGGAAACATACCTGACCATGCGGGAAGCCTTGACGATAAAGGATATTGAACTCGATTTTGAACCCGTGTTCATCAAGCTATACAGACGTATGTTAGCACGTGAGTTAAGCACAGAGTTCAGATATTCCCACCCCGACCCCTTGTTCTTTGTTCTTCTCCGTTATGATGAAGAAAACCCGGAAGAAGTAGGAACAAGCCCCGACAGAGAAATTCAGGCGAAACAAGTTGATGAATATGTGAGATACAATTTCAAGCCCAGTGACTACCTGATATTTCATTTGAAGTTCTTTCAGGCTATGACTTGGCAAGGCTTGATAGACTACACGGGGCAAAGTTCAGCCACAATAGCAAAAAGACTGAATAACATGAAACACGCTGTAAAGCAACGTTTTACAACATATCTTAACATTTTATCTATATAAAAATAACATAACTAAAATAACAGCAATATGAAACTTACAATTTTTGACAAGAACAACAGCGGAACGACATCAGCAAGAACAGGCGTTCGCTCGGTTTATATCAACAGAAAAACCGGGAATATTTCATTCTCAAACACCTTGAAAAAAGGGAAAGGAATCACAGTTGAACAGACCGTCTATTTTGCCAAGGACGAAGACAGCAAGACGGGAGATTGGTATATATGCTTCAACGCCGGAGAAAACGGGTTAGCCCTCAGAGAGAAAAAGAACAGCGGCTATGCGAAAGACTGTGAACGCACGATTTATTTCAGCAACAAGTTCATTGCGAACAAAATTCTTGACGCTTCAAAAGCCCAACAGTCAGCCTCTTTTCTTGTCAGTGAGAAACCCGTTATGATTGACGGCAAAGAATGGTTCAAAATCGTGTTATCAAAGCCATTGAGAGTTAACTAAATAAATTATTCACATTTCAAATTTCATCATTATGGAAAATGACATTATTGAAATCAAACAAGCTGAAATGCTTGCGGGAATTACCCGGTCAGAAATTGACATTCAGATTGCCACGGCGAAGCAATATCCCCGTGACCTGAACACAGTCTTGAACAAAATCGCCACCTATGCCACAATGGATAGGGAAACGGCAGAAGACTGCTTCTATGTTCTCAGAAGAAAGGACGCAAACGGTAATGACAACACCATTGAAGGGCTTTCAATCCGTATGGCAGAAATCATCGCAGGGGCTTGGGGAAACCTAAGAGTTCAGACCCGCATCATCGGAAATGACGGGCGTAAAATCACGGCTCAAGCTGTCTGCCATGACCTTGAAACAAACTTCGCCGTTTGCAAGACCGTTGACCGCCGGATAACAACGAAAACGGGTAAGACATACAGTGACGACATGCAGGTTGTGACAGGCAACGCAGCCGCCTCAATCGCTTTCAGAAACGCAGTCTTGGCGGTCATACCGAAAGCCGTTACAAAACGTGTCATCAATGAAGTTAAAAAGGTTGCGCTCGGTCAGGCGATTGACGTTGAGACATCACGCAAGAACTGTTTGGCGAACTTCGCAAAAGCGGGCGTGACAGAAGCCATGATTTGCCAATATCTCGGCATCAAGACTATCGCAGACATAGATAAAGAACGTCTGTTTGAACTGAGAGCTACTTGGAACGCAATCAGAGAGGGAACGACAACCGTTCAGGAAACCTTTGTCAAACCACAGCTTGAAGCCAAGGCACAAGAAGAAGCCGATAAAAAGACCGCTTCGGCGGCTGACAAGGCGGCAGCGGCTATCGCACAAGCAACGGGAACAGCCCCAGCCAATATCGACCCTGAAACGGGTGAAATCAAAGAAGACAAGTCAAAGAAAACATCAACATCTAAAAAATAAACATTATGAACAACGAAATTATTGAAGTCAAAAGAGACGATTTGCGGGAACTTTATCAGGTATTAACCAATTACCCGGCTATTTCAAAAGAACAGGTTCAGAACGAAATGCACAAAGTTTTCGGGGAAGATACATTCAAGCCCAAAGACATCATGGAGCGTGTAAAGACCTTTGAAGACGCTTGCCGTGAACTTGGAGAAGACCACCCGTTTGTAAGCGCATACACCGCATGGATAAAGCATGAAGAGTTTGACGACCAAGAAGACATTCTCGCTTATATGAAACTCCGTATCATCTGCGCCGCCTTGAACGAGGGCTGGGAGCCTCAATTCACAGAGGACGAATGGCGTTATTATCCTTGGTTTTGGCTCTATACTCAGAAAGAAATCAATGACATGGATGAAGACGAAAAAACAGACCGCCGCTTAATGTCAACAGGCGACTATCAAACAGGTTATGCGGGTCTCGCCTCTGCGCGCTCGTATAACGCCCCCTCGACTTCGTATGCGGACGTCGGTTCTCGCCTTTGCTTAAAGAGCGACACGCTCGCCGTTTACTGCGGGAAACAATTCATCAACATCTGGGCAGACTTCTGTCTTATCCGCAAGTGAGTAACAACAAAAGTTTAACATTCAAATATCAACAGTTTATGGAAACTAAAAATAACAGCGAATTTATGTCACAGGTTGACGCATTTTCAGGAGAAATGCAGAAGTTTATAGAAAAGTCGGAAGGTAAACACGCCGTAATTATCATCGCCTCTGAGTCTGACGAAAACGGGGAAGGCTCACGTCAAACCGGGTATATCATGGGAAATGAAGAAGAAGTCGTTCACGCTTTAGTTGGGTTTATGAGACAACCCCAAGGACGTGAGTTGTTAAAGAGGGCTGCTTCTCTAAGTATGCTTGATTCTTTGATGAAATCAGTATTGAACGCAAAAGAACAGGAGGAAAGAAAATGAGCTACACGATTATCAGACCGAAAGACCGTAACGAATGGCTTGAACACAGAAAGTCAGGTATCGGGAGCAGTGAGGTTGCAACCATTCTCGGGTTGAACCCGTGGGAAACCCCTTATCAGCTTTGGAGACGCAAGGTAGGTCTTGATGAACCTAAAACAGAGACCTTCGCTATGAAAGCGGGTCATTATCTTGAAGACGCTGTTGCGCAATTTTGGCATGACGATACGGGACGTGAAATAATCAAGTCATCAGCCGGAGACTGGCTGATAAGAAACAATGAACGCCCCTATCTTCAGGTCAGCCCTGACCGCACATATTGGCTCGCAGGAGAAAAGAAGAACGCTTCAAACAAAGGTGTTTTGGAATGCAAGACCACCCAAATGAAAATTTCCGCTGATGATTTACCGAAGCATTGGTTCTGTCAGGTTCAATATCAACTCGGAGTTGCGGAATTAAAAGAGGGCAGTTTGGCTTGGCTCTGTTCAGGACGTGAGTTCGGCTACAAAGACCTGTCTTTTGTTCCTGACTTCTACGCATGGATAGTTGAAGAAGTTGAAAAGTTTTGGCGTGACAACATTCAAGGGAAGAAAGAACCCGAAGCGACATCGGTTCAAGACATTCTGCTGAAATTCAACCGTCACACGGACGGGAAAATCGTTGAAGTGAATGACGCTATTTTCTCAGACTATCAAAAGTTGAAAGAAGTCAAGAAAGAGATGGATAAACTTGATGAAATCAAGACAGAGTTGGAAGAACGCATTAAACTCGGCTTCGGAGACGCAGAGGCTATCAGCTACGGAGGTCAGACGCTCGCCACATGGAAAGCCCCCAAGCCGTCAATGAAGTTTGACGACAAGGCTTTCAAAGCCGCACACCCTGAAATGGTTTCCGAGTTCTCAAGGGAGGTTCAGGGGGCACGCCGCTTCCTGTTAAAATAAGGTTCAATCAACAAAGAAAGGTCAGACAGTTATGTATATCATTTCAAACAAGCAAATGGAAGATATAATCAGCTATATCGAAGCATGGAAAGACGGGGTTCAAGTTGAAGAAAAAGACACCCGGACGTACAACAAGGTTCGTCTCGCCAATATCCTTGTGAAGAAATTGAAAGCGAAACAGCCGCTTTCAAAGCCTGAACTTTCTGAGAGCCTTAAAAAAAATCTTCGTGATTTAAAGTGAGTAGAATGTAATCACTTATCTTTGCAATAACCGAAATGAAAAGACAGTTAAACAACAATATAAACTCCGTACATGGGTTGAACATCCGAAAGGTTTTCAAACGCTTGCTGTTATGCGTGGTTAGCCCTAAATACGGAGTTTTATTCTCTCAAATATGATAACACTCAGAGAAAACCAAACAGAGCCGATAAACAAGGCTATTCAGTTTTTCACGGAAAAGAAACCGAAGCCGAGTTTGATTGTTCTCCCGACCGCCTGGGGAAAATCAATACTGACGGCTTTTGTCGCAAAGAACAGCAACGATAAAATGATTGTTCTTCAACCCTCGAAAGAGTTGCTCGAACAAAACTATTTGAAATATTGCTCGCTATGCGGGGATTTCGCCTTGAATGCGGGAATTTACAGCGCAAGTTTCGGGCGAAAGGACATCGCCCATATAACTTACGCCACGATAGGCTCAATAAAGAGCCTCGGGGCTAAATTCAAGTCTCTCGGGTTTACAAAAATGTTGATTGATGAAGCGCACCTTTATCCCCGTGAGGCTGACAGTATGCTCGGACGTTTCCTGAAAGAAAGCGGCATAACCCACGTTCTCGGAATCACGGCTACCCCCGTGAAGCTGCAAACGAACCGGGATAAGGACGGGCAGAACTTCTCAAAACTTGTCATGCTGACCTCCCGTTCAAAGAAAGGCAACTTCTTCAAAGACATCATTCATGTCGGGCAGGTGGCTGAAATGGTTCGCCTCGGCTTTTGGTCTCCGCTTCAATATGAGACAGCGGGATTCGACAGCAGTCTTCTTGTCTTCAACAGTTCAAAATCTGAATACACGGAAGAAAGCGTTCAGCGGGCGTATGATGCGAACGGAGGATCTGAACAGATTGTTCAAGCCCTTGACAGACATTCAGACCGCCGCCATATTCTTGTCTTCGTTCCCTCTGTTGAGGACGCTATAACACTTTCAAAGAAATACCCAAACTCAGCCGTGATTTACGGGGAAATGGATAAGACGGAACGTTCTCAGGTCATCACACGTTTCAAGGCGGGCGAAATACGGGTCATATTTAACGTCAGAGTGCTTTCGACAGGCTTTGACTATACAGGTATCGACTGCATCGTTTTAGGCGTTTCTACGGCTTCTATCGCCTTGTATTATCAGATTATCGGACGTGCGACACGTATTGACCCCGAGAAAACGGACGCTTTGATTGTTGACCTCGGCGGCAATGTTGAACGTTTCGGGCGTGTTGAAGACATCACGTTTGAGCAGGGTAAAATGTGGCGAATGTTCGGAACGGGCGGGCGGCTTCTGTCAGGCATACCCATTTCGGACATCGGTCATTACACCCGTGAAGACACACGGGCGATAGACGCTCGGGCAGAAGCCCCGATTGAAATCATGCCTTTCGGCAAATATAAGGGGAACAGAATAGCGGACATTCCCCTTGATTACCGTCAATGGATGATACGCTCCTTTGAATGGAACGCAAGGAACGAGAAACTCCGCAAATCAATTCTTACAACCCTATAAATCCATCAGGCTATGGCAAGACCGAAAAAACAAACCGTTGATTATTTCCCGCACTTCGTCAAGGGCGGGCGCACGATTTTCATCCTTGAAAACAAGTTCGGGAATGACGGATATGCGTTTTGGTTCAAACTCCTTGAAATTCTCGGGGAAAGTGAGGGGCATTTCTATGATTGTTCAAACGCTTCAAATTGGGAGTATCTTCTTGCCAAAACACGTGTCACAGAGGAAAAGGCAAAAGACATTATCAACGTCTTGATAAATCTAAACAAAATTGACATTGAGCTATGGAACGAACATCGTGTTTTATGGATTGCGAATTTTGTCAGAAACCTTTCAGATGTTTACAGAACCCGTAACACCAACCTCCCGTCAAAACCCTGTTTTGAAGACAAGAAACAGCCTGAACAGAAAGTTTCTTCCGAGAAAACACAGGATGAAGAACGGTTTTCTGCGCAAGAAACCCCTAAAGGAGAGGAAAGTAAAGAAAAGGAGAGCAAAGAAAAATATCCTTATCAGGATATATGCGCCTTGTGGAACTCAATCTGTGTTTCTCTGCCGAAAGTTCAAAAACTCAATGACAACAGGCGAGCAAAAATAAAATGCCGCTGTGACGAATGGGGCAAAAGCCGTGAGACTTGGATACAGACCGCAGAAGACATCTTCAAGCGTGTTCAGGCATCCGACTTCCTGACCGGGCGGCAATCCAACAAAAGGGCGTGGACGGCGACATTCGATTGGATTTTTGAGAACGGTTCAAACTGGATAAAGGTTCAGGAGGGCAACTACGACAACGATAAAGGCAGCGGCGTTCAGAACGGTTCAAAAGTCACAAAGGTTCAACTCGGTGTCGGCGAGTTCTATGACAACTCAGGGCGAAGGACATACGGTTCAGGCAAGGCGATAATACCTCCTACAGCCCCACCCCGTCCGTCTGACAGACACGCTTGGGATTCATCATCAAACACTTGGATTTTATTATGAGCATAAATTGGGAAAGATACGGGATAAAAGCCCCATACGGGCGTTCAGGGAACAGAAAGGTTTTCTGCCCACAGTGCCATGACCAGCGTCACGACAAACGTGACAAAAGTCTTTCTATCAACCTTGAAACAGGCGAGTTCAACTGTCATTACTGCGGCTTCTCGGGCTGTGCAGCGGAAAAAGAGCCTTGGGAAAAAGAAGACCGCCCGTGGCGCAACGCCGCCCCCATACGCCGCGAGAAACCCGTTTACAAGAAACCCGCCCCACGTCAGGACTGTTCTTCAATCTCAGGGAAAGCCCTTGAATGGTTCAAGGGACGGGGTATCAGCGAAAAGACCCTGACGGCGATGAAAGTAACCGAGGGGCTTGAATGGATGCCACAGAAGAACGGCAAAGCGAATACGGTTCAGTTCAACTACTACCATAACGGGGAACTTGTCAACACGAAATTTAGAACGGGAGACAAATGTTTCAAACTCTGTTCAGGCGCAGAACTTCTCCCATACGGGATTGACAACATCAAAGGTACGAAAGCATGTATCATCACAGAGGGTGAAATGGACGCTCTGTCATTCTTTGAATGCGGACGGACAGATGTTGTTAGCGTTCCGAACGGGGCGAACTCAAACCTTGACTACCTCGATGACTATCTCGAAGAATACTTTGATGACAAAGAGACAATATACATCGCATCTGACACGGACACGAAAGGCGTTGTTCTGAAAGAAGAACTGATAAGGCGTTTCGGGGCTGAACGCTGCCGGATAATTGAATACGGGGACGGGTGCAAAGACGCTAACGAACACCTGCAGAAGTACGGGCGTGAAAGTCTTCTGAAATGTATCGCTGACGCTCCCGAGATAAAGATTGAGGGCGTTTTCACGCTGTCAGACTTTGAACAATCCCTTGACGCTCTGTTTGAGCATGGCTTGCAGAAAGGGGTAACAATCGGACATGACAACTTCGACCGATTGTGCTCTTTTGAAACAAAGCGTCTGTGTATCATCACGGGCGTTCCGAGTTCGGGTAAGTCTGAATTTATTGACGAGATTGCAGAACGGTTGAATATCCGCTACGGCTGGCGTTTCGCTTATTTCAGCCCGGAGAACGCCCCACTGGAATATCACGCCTCAAAACTGATTGAGAAGTTCACGGGCAAACAGTTTGATAAAGAACACCTGACATACGGGGAGTACAAACAAGTGAAACAACACCTTGAAACAAATTTCTTCTTCATATCCCCCAAAAGCGATTTCAGGGTTGACGCTATTCTCGAAAGGGCGAAATTCCTTGTCAGACGCAAGGGGATTAAAGTTCTCGTTATTGACCCATATAACAGGCTTGAAGATGAAAGCGAGGGCAAGAACGAGACGAAATACATATCAAGGCTGCTTGACAAACTGACAAACTTCGCACAGCAGCACGATGTATTGGTTATCCTTATGGCGCACCCAACAAAGATGCAGAAGAACAAAGACGGTGAGCCTGAGATACCGACACTTTATGACATCAGCGGCTCGGCGAACTTCTACAACAAGGCTGATTTCGGTATTGTCGTTCACAGAAACCGACTTGAAAACACGGTTGAAATCTATGTGAAGAAAGTGAAGTTCAGACACCTCGGAGAGTGCGGTATGGCTCTGTTCAAATATAACCTGAACAACGGGCGTTACAGCCCCTTTGTCAACGGAACAGAACCCGTTTGGGATAACAGCAACCATTTACAGGAAGAAATCAAACGGCGTGAACAGGAAGCCTTTGAAGCCTCTCAATTCAACTGGGATGACTTTCAGCCATCCGATGAAGAATGCCCGTTTTAATCATTTGAGTTATGAAGTGCCATTATATCTACACGGAAACAGGCGAAAAGGTTTTGATACCCGGCTGTATGGGTACGGCAGCTATGGGTATCGAACATTGTACCTGCCGCTTTGAAAAATCTTTCGCTCAATTTGAGCGCGAACAATATAATGAAACCGTAAAGGCTCTGAAACAAGAAATCAAAGACCTTGAAAGCGAAAATGCGTACCTGAACAGAATTATAAAAAAACTAACTAAAAACAACAGAAGATGAAGCCGAAAGATTTTTTTGACGCTGTTGTCCGAATGAGAGAAAAACAGCGGGAATATTTCAAGACCAAGACAAGTTCAGCCCTAACAGAAAGCAAGAGACTTGAACGGGTCATTGATGACGAAATAGAGAGAGTTCAAAGAATTATTCACGAGAAACAGAACCCAAAGTTATGGCAAGATTGATTGAAAATCCGATTTGCGTAAAGATAACCATATTCAAAGGTCATCACGCTGATGAAGTGGTTTATTATCGGAACAAATTATCTGTCTCTATGATTGAGAAATGGAGGTGGTATTTTGAATACCTTGCAGCACTTATCAAAGTTAATAACCCTCTCCGTAAAACGGAGCTAACGATTTGTCCTCAGACACTTCTACAAGGGGAAGAATATATTGAAGAAAAAAGCAAAACACTACTTAAAGCGAAGCGAACAAAGCTGAAAACGCTTCAAAACAAGCCTGTACAGAACGACTTGTTCAACTACGCTAAACAGGAACAAGACAGTAAAATTCAAACCGTACAAAGTGAAATAAACGCTCTTGAACAGGGGGAGTTTAACTACTATGTTCCTCCAACATACATAAACAGGATTAAAGAATGGATAAATCGATAAAGTTATGGCAAGATTAGACATTGAAAGGCAAAAACGGCTTGAACCGACACGCATTGAATATGCTGTCAGCCGCATTCAGGAAATCGGCTTTGAGATTGTTCAGCGTGACAACACTCAGATACAGTTCATTCACAAAGGGCAAACAGTGACATTCTTCCCGTACAGTGGATGGGCAACAGGAAAAAGTATAAAGGACGGGCGGGGTCTTGAAAGACTTCTTAAACAGTTGAGACCATGAGACCGAAAGGAAACGGCTTGATACCGCTTCACGATGAGAAGCAAGAAGGACGGGGCTTCTTCTGTATAAAGCTGGTTCAGTTTCTGAATACAGAAGCCGAAATGGGAACAGAAGAATACAAGCGGCTTTGGGATGAAAGGTTCTCAGCCGCTAAGAGTGGTTCATGCTTTTATAGAAACCGCTGCCCGATATATGAAAGAACGGTCAAGAACAGACCTGTACAACTGAATTTATTCACTTATAAAAACTGATATAAACATGAAAATGCGAAAACAGAAAAAACAAATTCCGGCTGAGTTCCGGAAACAAATGTACGAGAATTACAAAGCCAATATGACTTTCTATGGTAAGCCGATAAGCCCATATAAACAGTGGCTCAAAGATGTGTTTAATACAAAGACACCGAACCATGACAAAAGATGAAATCAAAAGGCTACCCTTTGTCGTGGCTGCGTATCAAAAGATACATCCTACTGAAAGTCATTGTGGTATCTGTAATTTACCTTGGTCTGCATGCGGGTCTGAACATATAAACATTAACGATGATTACGGGGTCTTCTATGTATGTCCGCACTGCTGGAAAAAGAGTGATTTGCAGACCGTTCTTAAAGCGACAACACAAGGTTATTTAGGTCAGTTTCATTCATGCACTACGGATGAAAACAAGGCGTATTTCCTTAAAACACATAAGCTGATTGACATATTGATGAAGACAGAACAGAAGTATGTATCAACCCATGCAAGAAACGATGAAAAAGGAGGGCAGACTTATGGAAAACAGTCTGAATGATGTTTGTGACCGTCTTCAAGAAAAGTTCAACCTCCTTGATGAAGCGGTAAAAGAGTTAAAAAAGGCTTTGATAAACGTTCAGGAATCTTTAGGAATGTCTGTCGCTGAGATTGAACGGGCTATCGAACAAATATCAAGGCTCGGGGCTGAATGTTTGATGGCGCAAGTCATTGAACACAGCTTGGAATATGAACTGAAAAAAATAAGCCTTGAAGATTATGAAATCTGTTCTGAACCAGCAGAGCGTGACCCCTACCCTCCATATAGGGAACGGCTGCATCCCCGAAAACATCGGCAACGGAAACCCTATTGGCTCAGAACCCGGAGCAACCCGAAGAAAAAAGGCTATCATTAAGCCTGAGAGCCTGAACGCAAATGAAGTGAACTTATTACAGAAAACGGATATTTAATCGAATAAAAAACAAGAAATTATGGGTAATTTTTCAATCAAAGAAGACCTCCTGAAACTGAAAGGGGCGTTCATAACAAACTTCAAAGGGCGCACGGAAACAAAACGCTGTCTTGTCATCCCGGTTGATGACAGCGGGCTTTATGTCGGGGAAAAAGGCGTTTATTTGAACCTGACAGCCATAGAAATGGAGAACCCGCAGTATAAAGAAACACACTGTATCAAACAGTCACTTGACAAGGAGATATACGAAGCCTTATCTGAAGAACAGAGGCAATCCCTCCCGATTATCGGCGGCATGAGACCGCTTGTGAAGAAAGCCGCCCCACAGATGAATGTCGGTTCAACCTTTGACGGGGCGCAAGCTGTGGAAAATACGGATGACCTGCCATTCTGATAAAATGAGAATAAACACAAACAAAGGGGAGCAATCCCCTTTCTGTTTTCCTTGCCTTTAAACAAGCCCCAAAAATCACGTTAAAACATGAAAGCTGATAAAAGTATCGCAAAAACAAAGAAAAGCCGACAGACAGCGGCAAAACCGCCCCTGCGTGACGTTTTCACGGTTATTTGCAAGACCGATTTGAAAGTAGATTGTGTAAAAGAGTTCAAATTTCACCCCGTCAGGAAGTGGCGGTTTGATTACGCCGTGCCTGAACACAAAATCGCCCTTGAAGTTGAGGGCGGTGTATGGACGGGAGGACGGCATACTTCCCCAAAAGGTTTTCTTGGAGACATTGAGAAGTATAATACGGCTACGCTCATGGGCTGGCGTGTGTTCAGAACAACGCCTGATGACTTGTACAAGAAAAAGACCCTTGATTTGATGAAATCAGCCATTTTGAATGATTTTACCCCTTAAAAAGCCCCTTTTTTGTCTAAAAGTGATTATATTATACTCGCTTTTTCATACTTTTGTGCGTACAATGTAATCACTAATCAAAAAAGAGTATGAAAACAGAAACTATTCATCTTTCACAAATTCAGGTTAACGGGGCGAATCCCCGTATAATCAAGAATGACAAGTTTGAGAAGTTGATTAGGTCTATTCTCATTCTCCCGAAGATGCTTGAACTTCGCCCGATAGTCGTTGACAACACGTTCACGGTTCTTGGCGGGAATATGCGTCTTCGGGCTTTGTCCGCTATCGCTGAAATGTCTCCCGCTGAAATAAATACCCGGCTTGGGGAATGTTCAGGATACGCACAGAAGACAGAAGCAGAACGAGACCTTTTACGCAGTCATTGGGAAAAGTGGCTTGACAGACCGACAGCCCATGTTATCAAGGCTTCTGAACTGACAGACGCAGAACAGCGGGAGTTCATCATCAAAGACAACGTGGGTTATGGAGAGTGGGACATGGACGCTCTCGCTAATGAATGGGACACGGAAGAACTTGTTGATTGGGGCTTAGACCTGTGGGAAGACAAGTCAGAGGGCGAAAGCGGGAACGGTTCTTCTTCCCTGCCGAACAGCGCACCCGAATCATCATTGTTTGACCGCTTTGTCGTTCCCCCGTTCTCTATCCTTGACACCCGTAAAGGCTATTGGCAAGACCGCAAGAAGAAGTGGTACGACATCATCGGGGATATGGGAGAAAGCCGTAATGATACGCTTGTGACAAGCCTTGAAATCAAGTACAAAGACTTGTATCAAAGAACCCGTGAACACAGGAAAGAACTTGGCATTTCATTCAAAGAGTACATCGAAAAGTACGTTCCGAAAGAAGAGCTTGAACGGGAACAGTCGAAAATCGTTGCTCAGGGCGTTTCTATCCTTGACCCCGTTATGGCTGAAATCGTCTGCCGTTGGTTCGGGTTCAAGAACTGTCAGACGTTTGACTGCTTCGCTGGCGATAGCGTCTTTGGCTTTGTTTCAGCTTACCTTGGCAATAGCTTCACGGGCATTGAACTGAGAGAACAGCAAGCGAGCCTGAACAACGAGCGTGTGGCTGATATGACAGCCCGCTACATTTGCGATGACGGTCAGAACGTGGCGAAGCACATCACCCCCGAGAGCCAAGACCTGCTGTTCAGTTGTCCTCCATATTTTGACCTTGAAAAGTATTCAGACCTCCCGAATGACGCAAGCAATCAGGACAGCTATGAAGACTTCATTCAGATATTGAAGAACGCTTTCACGGCGGCTGTCGGCTGTCTGAGAAATAACCGTTTCGCCGTTATCTGTGTGGGCGATGTCCGTGACCGGAAGACGGGCTTTTATTATGACTTCTGCGGCGACATCAAGCGGATATTCAAAGAAGCGGGCGTTCTTCTGTATAATGAAATCATCCTTGTTGAACAAACCGCTTCAACAGCCCTGAGAGCCGCCCGGTATATGGAGACAAGAAAGGTCGCAAAGACGCACCAGCACATTCTCGTGTTCTTCAAAGGCAACCCGAAAGACATAAAGAAAGAATATCCGAAAATTGAGTACACAGAAGAAGACATGGTTCAGTTTGAAGCCACTGAAACTTCTTCTGAGAGTGAAACAACTGAAAATGAATAAGACCATGCAAGCAAAAATCTGGAATCACGCCCAATGGGTCAAAGAGACCGACCCGAAAGCACTGCGGGGAATGTTTGACAAACTTCTCCGTAAAGCGGGTTTCAATGTTCTGAGTTGCACGGAACATCATTTCAGCCCACAAGGTTACACGGCTTTATGGCTGCTTTCCGAGAGCCACTTTGCCGTTCATACGTTTCCTGAGTTCGGGCGAACATACATCGAACTGTCAAGCTGCAACCTTGACTTTTATCTGAACTTTCTTTCAATGACAAAAGAACTATGAGCAAGGCACAGGAAAAGAAAAGAAACCAACTGAAACAAGCCCGTCTCGAAATCGTGGCGGGAATGTACAAGCGGGGTTACAGCCTCAGAAAAATTCAATCAGAAGTCGTGAAGCGGCTTGAACTGTCTTCTTATTCTCTCGCCACGGTTCACAAAGACGTGCAGACGCTTCTTGACGAATGGCGGGAAAACAGAATTGAAGATATGGACGCTGCTCTGACGCTTGAACTTGAACGCATTGACGAAACCTGCCGGGAACTATGGGAACAGTGGGAAAAGTCAAAGACTGATTACAACAAGACACAACGCAAGCAGAAAGGTTCTCCCGCCCGTGACAACGAGACGGGGCAGACTTCAATCAGGACGTATCAGACAGAAAGGACGGAAACAGAGGTTATCATGCTCGGAGACCCGTCATATATCGCCGAAATCAGGAAACAACTTGAAGAACGGCGTAAGCTGCTTGGTCTTTACGCTCCCGAAAAGAAAGACATCAACGGAAATGTATCTTTCGCCTCTCTGCTGATTGAAAGCGGCTTGTTGGATGAACCCGAAACGCAGGACGAAGCAGAATAACACCGATTGCGCCCGAATGTGGCTCTGAAATCATTCACTCGTATAAAGTTACCATTTGAAAACGAAAGCCCGGCACAGGGCGAATCAGCAAAAAATAACTCAATGAAGAAACAGAATAAAGATATTCTCCGCAAGAAAGGTCTTGAACTGATGAACCTATGGCGGGCAGACTGGGACAGGTTTGTCCGTGAAGCCCTCGGAGTGACCCTTGACAAAGAACAGCAAGAAATACTGTCAAGCGTTCAACACAACAGGCGAACATCGGTTGCATCGGGGACAGCCCGTGGAAAGGACTTCGTGGCGGCTTGTGCCGCTATCTGTTTCTTGTATCTCACTCCCCGTTGGAGAAAGAACAGTCTGGGCGAAATAGAACTTGTTGAAAACACTAAGGTCGCTTTGACAGCCCCGACAGATCGTCAAGTGAAAAATATCATGATGCCTGAGATAAGCCGCCTTTTCAACAGAGCCAAAGCCCGTGGCGTTGAACTTATCGGCAAACTGAATGCTTATGACATAAGAACAAATAACGATGAATGGTTTCTGACGGGCTTCAAGGCTGATGAACACAACCATGAAGCGTGGTCAGGTTTTCATGCGGTTCACACGATGTTTGTCGTGACCGAGGCAACAGGTATCGGGGATGACACGTTTGCAGCCATAGAGGGAAACCTGCAGGGAGACAGCCGTATTCTTCTTGTCTTCAACCCTAACAAGACAGTAGGTTATGCTGCCAAGTCTCAGAAAGGAGACCGTTGGCACAAATACCGTCTGAACAGCCTGACAGCCCCGAATATCGCAAGCAAGAAGATTATTATTCCCGGTCAAGTTGACTACGATTGGGTGTTGGATAAACTTGAAAATTGGTGTGAGAAAATATCCCCCGATGAAATCATATCAGAAATGGATGACTTTGAGTTCGAGGGGCAATGGTATCGCCCGGAAGACCTGTTCAGAAAGAAAGTCCTCGGTCTGTTCCCGAAAGTCGATGAAGACACGCTTATTCCCCGTCAATGGCTTGAAGAAGCGCATGAACGTTGGAAACAAGCCAAAGGGCGTGAACCGCTTCGGGCTGACCTCAATATTCTCGGTGTTGACGTGGCGGGCATGGGGCGTGACGCAACGTGTTATGTTCTTCGCCGTGACAACTGGGTGGCTTCCTTTGACACACACAATTCAGGCGGTGTGGCAGACCACATGAAAGTAGCTGGGAAAATCATGGTTGCCCGCCGACAGAACATCGGTCTTTACGTCAGTATTGACACAATCGGCGAAGGTGCGGGCGTTTATAGCCGCTGCGTTGAACTTGAAGACGAACCCCATTATATCCTGAGTTGCAAGTATTCAGAGAGCGCAAAGACCCCTAACGGGCGTGAACTGAGTGACATCACGGGGCAAAACAAGTTCTTCAATATGCGTGCTTATCTGTTTTGGGCTGTCCGTGATTGGCTGAACCCAAGAAACAACACGGGAGCCATGCTGCCGCCGGATGACAAGTTTGACGAAGAAGCCACGGAAATAAAGTTCTCGGTAAAGTCAAACGGCAAACTTTATATTGAACCGAAAGAAGACATCAAAGAACGCCTCGGGCGAAGCCCTGATAAGTTTGACGCTTTGGCTAACACGTTCTATCCCGTTCGGTATGCGAAACCTATCAACGTGAACAGAATTGCGAAAATGATACGGAGATAACAAACAGAATGTTCAATTCAAAAAATATCAAACAATGACAATCGAAGAAATTTTAAATTCAGACATGACGGCAGAACAGAAGATTGCCGCCCTGAGTGAAAAGACCGTGAACGTCCCTGTTTGGGGCGGCAGAAAAGGGCTTGAAATGGAGTATAACCCGAAGTTTCATCCCGTTATGGATAGACAGAAATACCCCGACATTGTGAACGAAGACGGGATTCAGCCCGTGACCCGCATTGCGCTCGGCTTTCAGAAACTCGCATCAAAGAGAATGACAGAACTGGTCACGGCTATACCTGTCAAGCGTGTGTTCAAGCCTGAGAACGACAAACAGAAAGAAGTGGCGACATTCATCACAAGCGTTCTCGACAAGAACCGCATCGACAGCGTTGACATAGACCGTGTGAACAGGTTCTTTGCCGGCTGCGAGATTATGACGTTATGGTACGCCCTTGAACAGAACAACACGCTTTACGGAAGAAAAAGCCCCCTGAAAATCCGTTGTCGCACGTTCTCCCCCATGCTCGGCGATGACCTATACCCCCTTTTCGATGAATACGGCGACATGATAGCAATGTCAGTCGGCTATCAAAGGAAGAAAGGGAGAAAGACCGTGAAGTTCTTTGACGCATACACGGCAAACAAGCACATCAAATGGTCTTCTGAAAGCGGTTCATGGCAGGAGATTGAGAATGAAGATATAACGCTTTTGAAAATCCCCGCAATTTACGCCTGCCGTCCTTTCCCGATTTGGGAATTCACGTCAGATACAGTTTACGAAATTGAATGGTCTTTGAGCCGTAACGGTAATTACATCCGTGAGAACTCAAAGCCACTGTTCTGTGTCTTCGCTGATGAAGCGATAAGCTACGGCGATGAAAAAAGCCCTGATAAGGAAGCCCGTGCCGTCATGCAATACCCGAAAGGCTCAACAGCGCAGTATGTCACTTGGCAACAAGCCGTTGAGAACCTGAAATTCCACGTCTCAGAGTTGAGAAACCTCTATTTCACAATGCTTCAACTCCCTGATTGGTCTTACGAGAAGATGTCGCAAGTCGCATTGTCAGGAGAGAGCCGAAAACAACTGTTCATTGACGCACAACTGAAAGTCAACGATGAAAAAGGACCGCTGATTGAGTTCTTCGACCGTGAAATAAACGTTATCAAGGCTTACGCAAAGATTGTCTTCGGGGAAAGCTACGCCGCCGACATTGACGCTCTGAAAGCTGAAATCATCATTACCCCGTTCACAATATCGGATGAAAAGGATGACATCAACAACTTGATGACAGCCAATGGTGGCAAGCCTCTGATGTCCCAGCGTGAATCCATTGAGCGTTACGGAAAGTCTGATGACGTTGACAAGACGCTGAAAGAAATCAAGGAAGAAGAAATGTATGACAGCCTTGAAATGACTGAATAACAAGAAAGGGGGAAATTATGGCTATATCAAGAAGAAGACAACCGCCAAAGACCAAAGAACAACCGAAATTTCAATGCCGAGACTGCGGGCACAGCTATGATTGGCATGAGATAGGCGCAAACGGGAAACCGTTCATGTGCCGTTGCCCGTTCTACACGGGAGGCAAGTTCTGTCGCTTTCTTTCAGACCCTCAGTGCGAACACTTCATCAAACGGGAGGTAAACAATGGCAAGGCTGAATAAATGGGAACGTCAACACCTGAAAGACCTGTCAGCCCTTGACAAGCGCATAAAACAGATTTACGAGGCTGCTATCAAGGAAGCCGCACGTATCGGTGCGACCATAAGCGATTTTAACCCCGACAGGCTTTTTTCTTTCAACGACTATCCAATTACACGCAAAAGAATAGAAAAGCTGTTGTCGGGGCTAAAAAGCGGGTTGTCGGCGGCGATAGTCAACGGCATAAACTCTGCTTGGACGCTATCAAACAACAAGAACAACGAACTCGCCCGTCAGGTTTTCGGGGATAACGTGGGAAAACTCTCTCAGGCTCAATACCGCCGTTATTTCTCCACGAACGATGAAGCCCGTGAAGCGTTCATTCAGAGAAAGACAAACGGGCTGAACCTATCAGACCGTGTATGGAACTATACGAACCAGTTCAAGGAGGAAATAGAACTCGGGCTTGATGTCAGTTTGAGAAACGGCGTATCTGCCGAGGAAATGACAAAAGAACTGAGTCAATACCTGAAATTCCCCGACAAACTGTTCAGACGTGTCAGGGATGAACACGGGGTTTTGCAGCTATCCAAGCGGGCGGCGGCTTTTCATCCCGGTCAGGGCGTTTACCGTTCTTCATTCAAGAACGCCCGCCGCCTCGCCGCCACAGAAACGAACATCGCTTATCGAACGGCAGACTATACCCGCTGGCAAGACCTTGATTTCGTTGTCGGAATTGAAATCAAGCTGAGTAATAACCACACTTTGAACGGCGTTGCATTCAGAGACATTTGCGATGAACTGAAAGGGCTTTACCCGAAAACGTTCAAGTTCACGGGGTGGCATCCACATTGCCGCTGTCATGCTGAAACAGTCTTGAAGACTGAGGAAGAAATGGCAGAGGATAACCGCCGTATTATGGCGGGAGAAGAACCCGTTCAAGGCAGCAAGAACGAGGTCAAAGATGTACCCGACAATTTCAAACAATGGCTTGCTGATAATGAAGACCGGGCAAAACGTATGTCATCTGTTCCGTACTTCATCCGTGATAACGTGAAGTTTATTCCTGAAAGGTTCATTCAGAACATGGGAACACTGAAAGGCGGTCAGGATGCGGGGCTTATTGAGAACCTGAAAGAAGCCTTTCTGAAACTCAAAGACCCGAACTATATCACGGGCAAAGAGGTTCAGAACACGATTAAGACCTTTGCCCAGAACAACCCCGATTTATTCCTCGGTGGGTTGACTGATGTCGTGATAACACGGGCTAAAGGCGTAAGTTTCTTTATGGCAAACTCCCGGTCTTATCTGAACTCCACAGGGGCTTATAACATGGCGGGGAACACAATCAAGATTGCCAACCGGGAATTCAGGCTTGTCAGCGGAGAGATATTCAACCCGCTTGAAGAAGTCAAGGGGGCTTTAAAAGCCATATCCACGGGTATTGATATGACATTCAAACAAGAATACGCCCTTGAAAGCCTATGGCATGAAATACGCCATGCGCAAGCTGTCGGTTGGAAAAACCTGAGAAATAAAACTGATTTAAGAAGCCGTTCAATGGAAACTATCAATCAGTTCTGCGCACGTCATTCATACCGTGACTTTGTGAAAAGCCTTGGAGGAAAGGCGGTCAACACTAAAGAAATCATTGAACGGGGTTATGGTTATGGGCGTTTCGTTTCTAATTTTCAAAACCTATTGAAGCATATAAACGTCACACAAGCAGAAGCGCACGCCCATTTCAAAGACATCATTCTGAAAACCCCGTATGAAGAAATCCACGAGGAAATCGTGAAGTTTGTTCAAGCGAAAAGTAAATATGACTTGAAAACAGCAAAAGAACTTGTTAAAAATCTCAGAATGTCTTCAAGTGAATTTGCAGAAACACTAAGAGGAATCAAGGGTGCGTAACCGTCCGATAAAAATCCAACTTCATATCAAGCGGAAGTTTATCAGCGTACCTTGCCATCCTGTCATTATCCCCTCGGGTATGAAAAAGGGTGGCAAGGTCTAAATTTGCAGTATCTTCCCCCACAATAGCCAAATAACGCTCCTTGTCAGATATTCCGATGTCTTCACGCTCTTTGTCTGTTATGTTATAATCAAAAACTGTTTCCATACTCTGATTTGTTAAGTTATTTTCTCCGAATTTGACGTACAAACGCTTTACTTTCCAAATTGGTGTAAGTCTTCACATTTTAAATTATCGCCCGGCATTCGGGCGCAATCGCAACGCCACTAAAGAACGGCGGCAATTTTGCGGATATTATCCAAACGCTGCATGAAAGATTTGTCTTTTTGGGCGATACGCACATTGTATCTCATTTGAAGACGCATCAATGGTTCAGCTTCAACCCCCAGCGCAGCCTCAAACATCATCGCTGTTTTTTCAGTGACAGGTCGGCGGGCGTTCAATATCTCATTCAGAACAGAATAGCCTATGCCCATTCGTTCTGCCAACTTGCGTTGAGAAATCCCCCTGTATTCGATTTCTTCTTTCAAGATTTCCCCCGGATGCGTGGGAAACGCAGGTTCAAGATTGTTAGCAATCATTTTTGGGTCAACTCCCGGTATTGTTATCATAATCAATCATTTATAATGGTTTGACAAATCTGTTATATTGCATATCGTGGCAACGGTTTCCCCGTCTTTGGTATGTTCCTCGAATTCAATGCGATATTGGTCATTCACTCTCACAGAAGAAAGCCCCGCTTTATCATCTTTCAATTTCTCGTAATTCAATGCGTTGTATCGCATCAACCCCAAGACATTTGAAGTGTCCCGCATCAAATCTATCACACGAATATATTTCCGTATAATTTGAGGCTGAAAACGGTGTTTCTTATCCGTTCGCCCGGTATTATACATTTCCCGAAGATATTCTTCATTGAAGATTATTTCCATATTCAGTTCTTTTTCTGCAGCAAAGATAAGTTCTTTTTCTGAGAGTTCGCAAAAAAAGCGAATATTTTTTTGAAGCCTCAAACGGGTAAACCGAACAACATGATTACACCGTAATCACAAATAACCCCGATTTGCCCGTTTTTAGCCCCGCTATTGAATTTTTACAGCCAATCTTGTATAAGTTATAAGCCAACCTAAAATCACGTCTTAAATCGGCTTATTTGGGCTTGTTTTCATCATCTGCCTGTGAACGGGCTTTTTTGCGCCTTACTGTGAATCGCCTCCTGAGTTATCAGGCAACGTTTCCCGTCATACGGCGTACCGTCAGGCAGACCAATGTTGTACAAGCGATTGACCTTACAGCCAATTTGTTCTGCCGTGAAGACATCATAAATCGCCGCAAGTGACGTGAAGAAGAACTCTGTTCTTTCGTCATCGTTCAATGGCGGTTCTTTGAACTGAACCCGGTAAATCGTCTTTTGCTCTTTCGCCATAGTCTTTTTCTGTTTAACGCCCCAAACCTTGTGTCAGGCGAACCCCTCCAAAAAACGGCGTGTGCGCCTGACCCGTCAGGGTCTTTTTTTATACTACGTTAGTAGTATTTTTTTCTATATTCTTTTCTTTCCTCTCCTTTAGGGGTTTCTTGCGCAGAAAACGCTAATTAAACAGAGTTTTCTACGAGAAAACATATATTATCTCGTAGAAAACATTGCTTTTTCAATTGAAAAGCTCTTCAACCCTATAAAAAGCCGACCTCCGTTTGATTGTTTTCGCTGTCTCTACACCCCATATCCCGGCAACAAGCCTGATAGCTTCTATATCCCCGTCAAAGGCAATGCAACATTCATGGTTATTGTATTCATAGCAATAAACCTCCTGCGGGTCACATTCATTCTTTATTCGGGCTTCCATGTCTTCGTAAAACTTGAACAGGCGTTCTATACCGTCTTTTGTACCATAGCCCCCTGCGCCGAAACTGTAAATCTTCTCCCCGTCATTCAAAGGGCGTATTCCTTTCATACCCCTTGCGAATGATTCATTACCGAAAGCGAAGAAGCAATCGTATTTCTTCACGTCAACCGAATCACGTTCATTACAGAGAGCCTTATAACGTCCCAAAGTCCGGGCGTTCTTCCATGTCATTAAACAATCATTTTCAATATCTTCATTGAACTCAAATTTCTTTTCGTCTGTCATCGTTGTTTCTCAGTTATTAAACCCGACACAGGGCTTTTACGGCTCTCTGTCGGGCGTGGTTAAACATCATGTCAACTATTCAAAATCGGGATAAGTCATTTCAATAGGCATATCAGGCTCTCCCTCAAAGTCATTATTGCAAGCTGAATATAATTCAGGCGTATCGCTCCCAAGCGTAATGTCTTTCCATAATTTGCCGTTGGTGTCTCTGTAAACGGGTCTGTCCCAACAGTCAATCCCGATAAATGTCAAATCTGTCTTTTTCATTGCAGTCTATTTTTAATCCCGCAAACCCGCTTTTGACGGGTTCACGGGAGATTGTTAATTTATGCTTGTAATTTCACACGGTTGAGAAGCGAACCTGAAATTTCATGTAATTCCCGGCTTCTTTCGGGAGTCAGTTCTCGGGCGTGAGCCGTGATTGCCTGAGTGATCTTCCAAAGGGTTGAACCTCCCTGAACACCATCTTCGGGGTCATTGCGCATCAAAATCTTTTCAACTTCCTTACTTTCCTGTTTCAGAAGACTTCCGTTCTTTGTCAGGTTCTTCAATTCATGCTCAAAGTCAACATCAATTTCGGAAGCCCCCTGTATCTCGTAGGCTTTCTTCATCAGGTTATCTTTCCCGAACAGCCCTTTCGTCAGGTCTTTGACCGCTGAAACGGTGGTCTTCGTGTCAAGTTCATACGTTTTGTTGGATAGTTTCAGGTTATCAGGCAGCTTAGACCCCAAGTGAACCTGCTTCATCACGCTTTCACGAACCATACCATTAAGGCAAGCCCCGTTCAAGAGAAACGCCCGCATGTCAACCGCCCCGTCCCCGTAGTCAGAGGTTGAGAACCGTGCGCCCGCAAATATGATGACATCGCCGTTTTTCGCTGTCGGTATGACAATTGGCTGTGGCAGGATTGTTTCTGCCCAAACCTTTGTGTCGTTCATATAAGCGTCCGAAATTACCGCCCCTTGCCTGCTCGCTTCCTGAACAAAAGCCGTCAGGATTTCAACGCTGTTCAGACGGCGGTAGCTGTCAGAGAGAACACCCCGAACCTGCTCCCCTACGGTTCTGACAAGAACACGGCTTCTTTCCGTCCAACCGCTATGCTCGTTCAGAATTTCGGCGGCAAGGTTCTTAGCCCACTCAGCCCCCTGCGCAAGCTGCCTGAGATAACGCTGCGGAACTCCCATTCTGTCAGCAAGCTGCCCTATGGCGTTATCATGGAGCGAGAACTGACCGTCAGGCATATTCATCATCAGACGTTCTCCCCCATTGAATGTTATCACGGGGCTGTGGTCTTTCTGTCTCAGGTTAACGCCTATCGGGGCGATATAATCCTGCGCTATCTTTCCCTCGCTGATAAGACGCTCCATTGTAGCTTGAACCCCAACGGATTTACCGTCTATCATTCTCTGAACCTTGTTGATTACAACATCATTCAAACCCTGTTGCAGGGTCTTTTCGTTTGTCACTGTCATTGTTTCCATACTTGAAAATTTTATTTGGGTTAATACTGAATTGATTTTTCTAAATACGCCTTTGCCTCCTCATACAAGGCGGCTTCCGTCAAGTCATCTGAACTTGGTTCAAAGCCCGCCCAAAAAGCAGCTTCAATGATACTGTTCATGTTGTCTTTCATAAATTCCGTCCTCCTGATTATTTGATATAAAATGAAAATTTGATACCTCTCCTGAGTTTGCATACGCATTTGTCTTCAACGCTGCTGAAAGCTCGCTTCAAAAGTTTATTGAACATTTCAACACCGATAAGAGCGATAGCCCCTGAAACGCCAACCAGCTTGTGAACCTTGTTTCCCTCGCCGTCAACGCCTGAAACCTTAATTCTGAAATTACGGTTGATTTCTCTTGTGCTGTATGCTAAACTCACTGTCTTCATATTTCTGTTTTTTTGAGGTTCAAAAGTGATTACATCTTAATCACGTTGCAAATATAAGTTAAGTATTTTGGAAATAATCAACTTTTTCGGATAAAAAATCAACTGGACAGATTATTTTTAACCCCACTTAACTCCACTTCCGTAGTATTTAACTCCATTATCTCAAAAACAGCCTCAAAATAGCTTAAAAGCATATTTTATAACATAAAAACTGAGACAAACAAGAAAAAAGCATTATTTTTCTGAGTACATTGTAATCACTTTAAGAAATAAAGCATACCTTTGTTGCGTAAACTTTTCAGTTAAACAAAGCATTCATTATGAAACAAAAGATTTTAGAGGCGTTGAAAGCCAAATTTCCGGGGGTCAACGCAAATGTATTGAACAGGATTGCCGATAAACTCGCCAAGACTGTAACCACAGATGAACAAATAACAACTGCTATTGCAGGGGTAACAAAAGAGTTCATCGAAATCATTGAAAGCTACGGCGACAGCCGTGCGACAGAAGCCCAACAGACAGCCGTACAAACCTATGAAACCAAATACGGTCTGAAAGACGGGCAAAAGATTGATAACGGGGGCGGCTCTCAGGGCGGTCAGCAAGGAGGAACGCAAACCGTTCAGACACAATCCGCAGGGGGCGAGCAAGTTCCGGCTTGGGCACAGGCTCTTATCGAAAGCAACAAGACGATAACCGAGCGTTTGAACAAAATGGATGGAGACCGTACAACTGCAACCCGCAAGCAACAACTTTCCACAATCATTGAAAAACTGCCTGAAAATCTACGTAAGGCTTACGAGCGCACACCTGTTGACGGTCTAACCGATGAACAGTTCAACACGCTTGTCGGCGAAATCACTACCGAAGTGGACGGCATTGTCAATGACACACGGGCAAAAGGGGCTGTTTTCGGAAGACCTGCCGCACAGAACGGCGGTTCATCAAGTCAAGGGAACGAACTGACAAAAGAGCAATTGGAGGCTATATCACACCGTGACAACAAGCCCGCCGACGGTCAGCCGTTCTAATGTTTAACATCCAAAATCATTCAAAAATGGGAATGACAGTAACACGCAGGAAAGACACACGCACACCTCGTGTCTTCATGCACAAAACAGCGGATATTCGCGGCGGCGTTTCGGTCAAGGTTTCTGAACTCGGCGGCGATTTTCTGAACGAGGGCGCAGTATTGAGCGCACCCGACAACGGCATTTGCCACGTTGTGAAGATTGCCGTTCTGTCGGCAGAAGCGACAGATACCGCAACTGACATCAAAGTAAATAAAGGTCACAATTTCAAAGTTGGCGATTTCATCATGGCTGATGAAGGTGGCAAGGCTTACGCTATCACATCTATCACAACCACAGAGAAAACCCACGACACAATCAAGGTCAAGACCACTCTTGGAGTGAAGATTGAGAAAGGCGGATTTATCATTGAAGCCGCAGCGGAATCGGCAGCGGAAACCTCAAAACTGAAATACACCCCACTTTCACTTGTCGGAACAGGCAAGCCCATCGTGCAAAACTCAAACCTTGACACGGACGCTTGGCTTATTGGCGTGACAAAGGGCAACCCGCTTCCTGAATGCGTGATGAAACACCTCAAAGGTATCATAAACTATTAATCGTAAGTAATTTATGGGAACTATTGTAAATACAATGATTCAGGGTTTGACCGAACAAATGGTTCAAGCCCGTCTGAATTCGGCTGACGCTTCGGGCTTCCTTTTCGGAAAGCACTTCCCCGTTAAGAAAGTCAACGGCTTCAACTGGAAAACCTTAACGAACCAGCTTGAAAAGAAGAATGTCGCCGCCGACCTGCATACTGACAACGGAACTATCATGCGTAAACGCCGCCCGATATTCGAGAGCGCACGTGGAGATATTCCGTTTATCTCTATCAGCCGTGAACTTTCACGCTCTGAAATCAAAGATTATCAAACGGCTTTGGCTTTCGCTCAGGATGAAGATGCTACCAAACTTGTTGAGTATTGGGGAAATGATGTTGACTTCTGTTTCAACGGCGTTCAGTCTGAGGAAGAATACATTGCATGGAAACTCGCTTCAAACGCTGGTGTGCTTAAATTCACAACCACCACGAACGCAACCTATGCCAATGAATTTGACCTTGACTATGACGTGGATGATGAGATGAAAACCAAATCATCCGTTGATTGGAACAGTAAGTCAACTGCTGACATTATCGGCGACCTTGCTAAATTCGTGAAGTTGGGTAAGGATCATAACCTGAACTTGAAGTACGCTTTCATCAATTTGGATGAACTGTACAAAATCTGTTCTGCGGAACAAATTATTAAACAGTGCGCTTCTTTCGCCGCCAACGCCCTCGGTATCTCTCAAACACCTGACTTGGCTGCTGTAAATACCATGCTCGCAAAACAAGCATGGCTGAACGGTATTCAACTGCGTGTTATCGACCAAACCATCACCCGTGAATTTTCAGACGGTTCACAGACTTCCGGCAACCCGTTTGAGAACAGCCGTATGATTTTGTCAGAAAGTGAAATACTCGGTTCCACGCAGTATGACATTCTTCAAGAAAATGAAGAAACAATTCTGAGAGCCGTGCGTGCCCATACAGTCGTGAAGAAGTACGGCACGATTGAGCCTAAGAGCGAGGTTACAATCGGTCAGGCTGACGCTATCCCCGTATTTGATACGGCTTACCGTAACATCTACGTGAGAACGGACGCACAAGATTGGGATTAAGGTATTAAGCTATGGAAACAGTTCTCGAAGCGTTGAAAGGCGTTAATGCCTACCCTGTTCCCCTCCGCACATTGACAACAATAGCGGACAAACGGGGATTGTCGCTGACAACCGATGCGACACAGGAAGTGCAGAAAAGCAAGGAGTATAACCTTGCCGTCGCTGACCTCCTGCTGTGGCTGTCTACCGCCCCCGATATATCGCAGGGAGGGCAGTCCTATTCGTTCACGGACGAACAGCGCAGGGAGTTCCGCAACGGGGCTTACAGCTTGTACGATGATTTCGGGGCAAGCGACAAGGCAGGAACACCGAAACCTATTTACGGATATAAAGGCTCTCGGCTATGATTATTCAAAACGGAACAATCGAATTCAAGACAAAGACAGTGAGCGGGATTGACCCTGAAACGGGTTATCCCGTCAAACCGTCTTCCGTGGCATGGGGCGAACCTGTTCCATGTCAATTCAAGGCGAAGAAGTTCAACCAACTCGGAATCATCAAGGGGGAACACTTCACAGTGGCTTCCTATGAAATCCTGATTGAAGAACAGCCCGTTCCATCGGAACAGCTACGCTTGAAAGACTTGTCAGGAAAAGAGATTGGCACGTTTTCAATCATTCAGGCAGAACCGCTTGAAGCCGTGTGTGAAGTAAGAATTTTGGTCTAAAGCGATGTGCGGCTGTATGTCGGCTTTTCTTTTTCAACCCGGTCAAACATACCAATAAGAAAAGTAAACGCCACATGCGCCGATTTCGCAAAAAATAACTGAGAAGAATATGCCTATCACACAACTAACACCGATGTCGGAGATTGACAGATACACGGAACAGCAGCTTGAAAGGCTGAAACAAGTTCTTATCCGAAACCTGATGTATATCGGGGAGACAGTCTTGAACAGGGCACGTTCAACCAATTCTTACAAAGACCGCACGGGCAACCTGAGAAGTTCAATCGGCTATGTTATCACGGTTGACGGGCGAATAATCCATTCATCCAGCTTCCAAACCGTGAAACAAGGCAAGGACGGTTCTTCAAAGGGGGCAGCGTATGTGAAAAGCCTCGCAAGAAAATTCCCGCAGGGGATTTGCCTTATTGTCGTGGCTGGTATGAACTACGCTTCTTATGTGTCCGCAAAAGGGCTTGACGTTCTTGACAGTTCAGAACTTCTTGCCGAGCGTCTTGTACCGCAAATGTTGAAGCAACTCGGATTTCATTAAACAGAATTTATATGGCTAAGACTTCAAAACAGATTCAAGGGGATGTGTACCGACTACTGCAAGACAGCGTTCTTTCGGGAATGATTTCAGGCGAGGTTTACAGAAGCGGTTACCGCCCCCGTGACAGTAACAGAGAAGATGCGGTGGTAATCTTCACAACGGGCTTGCCTGACGAAGTTCAGACAGGTGTCGTTACCGTGAATATCTATGTACCCGATACTGACTTGTACGGAAACGGGGTTCTCGTTGAAGACGGTCAGCGGACGGAAGAAATAGAGCGTCTCGCCAATGATTGGGTCAACAGCCTGACCGCCGATAAGTCCTGTTATAAATTCAGGCTTCAACAAACCATTTACACGGAGGCTGAACCTGACATCAATCAGCATTTCATCGTTGTGAAACTTCATTACGAGTTCTTCGGCAGCGATGATGCGCCTCTGAATATCAAATAAATTGTAGAACATTAAAAACGAATAAGTTATGTCAATTTTATCATGGGGTAAATGTAAGATTGAAACAACCCCGTCAACAAATGGCGCACCCACCTCCCCGGAGGCTTGGAAAGCCCTTGATACGCCGAAAGAAGACACAACGAAAATCACCCCCACGGCGGGAACTGAGAAGACCGCCACAGAGGAGGGCGGCGAACTTGTTGATGTCCGTTACGGAAAGAATACTTATACACTCGAATTTGACATGTTTGTCAAAAAAGGTACGGAACGCCCGTTTGAAGACAATGACGGGTTAATCGCAGGAGAACACGCTTTCCGCATAACTCCCGAAGACGAAGAATGCGAGGGCGCACAGATTGACCGTTCCGTGGTTCGTTGTGATGAAAGCTATTCAACCGCTGACGGTAAAATGCTTCATTACGTTGCACGTTGCCTGAAACCCAAGACGGGCAAAACCGTTAAGCCTTACACAAAAGGGGGTGAGTAAGAATTTTCAGCGGGGTTGATACACTGGTTTATCCACCGTGAAGCCTGAACGCCTTTCCCGGTTGCATGTCGGTTCGATTCCGACCCCCGTCTCTAATCATAACTTAGAAATTCGTCAGATATGAATAAGACAATAGAACAAACGGTTGCTGAAACCATCCTTGAACAACCTTTTGAAGTCAAGGTAGGCGAAAAGTCATATCAGGTTGCCTCCGCAAGCACGGCAACCCTCATACTTGTTTCAGAAGCGATTTCACAACTTCCACATATTGCGCTTGACACGGAGAAGGTCGTTGAAGAAACATTATCCGTAGCGAAAGACTGCCGCATTCTCGGCGATATAGCGGCTATTCTCATTCTTGGTGCAAAGAACATCACAGAAAAGAAGAAAGTTCCACAAATCAAAGAAAAACGGTATATGTGCGGGCTTATTCGCCGACCATACACGGTTGAAGTTGAAATTACCATTGACAAGAAAGCGGAACTCGCAAAAGAGCTTCTTGAAGATGTCTCCCCGAGGGAACTGAACCTGATTGTAAGCCAAATCTTATCAAGAATGCAGATAGCCGATTTTTTCGGGCTTACCACTTTCCTTGCAGAACTCAATCTTCTTCATCCGAGGAAAGTGGAGAACTAAATGACAGCATTTGGGCTGTCGTAGGCGGTTTTGCAAAAGGCTACAATCTGACCTTTGACTATGTTTTGTACAATATCAGCTATACGAACATGATAATGTACGGGGCTATTCTCCCGACATACGATAAAAAGAAAAATGACGGGAAAAAGGATGAAGGACAAAAAGTTATCAAGGCAGATGACCCAAGAAACAAAGAAGAAGTAAGGAAATTTTTTGAAACCTGTGATTAAAGGCAGAAACAATGAACAACGATAAAGGAAGACTGAATTACGGTGTCGGGCTTGACAACTCCCAGTTAAGGGTAGGCGTAGCCGAATCACGGCGTTTGCTCCAAGGCATAGGGCAGACAGCGGTTGACGAAGGCGCAAGGATTGACGATTCATTCAAAAGAATCGGCAGGACTGTCGCTGGCGTGTTTGCCGTGTCTCAGATAAAAGATTTCATCACACACGTTGCGACTGTCCGTGGAGAATTCCAACAGCTTGAAATCGCTTTCAAAACCATGCTCGGCTCTGCGGGTCAGGCAGATGTTTTGATGACCCAGCTTGTCAAGACAGCCGCCACAACTCCGTTCGGTCTGAAAGACATCGGTCAAGCCGCAAAACAGCTTCTTGCCTACGGTGTTGCAGCAAATGACGTGAACAGCACTTTGATACGTCTCGGGGACATCGCCGCCGGGCTTTCAATCCCTATCAACGACCTTGCCTATCTATACGGAACGACAATGGTTCAGGGACGTTTGTACACACAAGACCTGAACCAATTCTTGGGGCGTGGTATTCCTCTTATGGAAGAACTCGCAAAACAGTTCGGCGTAGCTGAAAATCAGGTCAAACAACTTGTAGAAGACGGAAAAGTCGGATTCCCCGAAGTTCAGAAAGCCATTGAGAACCTGACCAACGAGGGCAGTAAGTTCGGCGGTCTTATGGAAGCTCAGTCAAAAACAATCACAGGGCAGATTTCAAACATTGAGGACGCAATCGACACAATGTTTAATGCCATAGGTCAGTCACAGGAGGGGGTAATAAACACCTCTCTTGGTCTTGTCTCAACCCTGATTGAGAACTGGGAAACAGTCGGTAACATCCTTTTGACAATCATCGCTACATACGGGGCATATAAAGCCGCCGTTATCGCTGTCGCAGCCGCACATAAATTGATGAACATTTGGGGAACTGTTAGTGCTTTTCTGTCTCTAACAACCTCTATACGTTCAGCCAAAGACGCTATGTTGCTTTTCAACATGGCTGTAAAAGCCAATCCGCTTGGTTTGGTTCTGTCTGTTCTTGCAGCCGCCGTGACAGCTTTCCTTGCTTTCAGAAAATCAACGGACGAAGCCGCTGACGCTCTGAAAAAGGAACGTGAGGAAGCCGAAGCGTTCAACAAACAGGTTAGCGAATCAGCGGGCAAAGCCATTTCAACGTATAAACGTCTTCAAGACGAATACAAGAAATGCAAGTCAGCCCATGAAAAGCGTGAGTGGATAAAAGAAAGTCAGGCGAAGTTCAAAGAATTGGGAATTGCCGTCAACAGCGTCAATGATGCTGAAAACATCTTTGTCAAGAACACTTCCTTGATGATGAAAGCATTTCAAAAACGTGCGGAAGCCGCCGCATGGCAATCCCGTCTTGACGAAGCCTACGCAAAGAGGGTTGAACGCCAAATGGCTCTTGAAGACCAAATGGATAAGATTCAGGCGGGAAGCAAAGTGCCGGGATATTCACACACGACACAAGGAGGCTATGAATACGTTGACCGCAGCGGAGCATGGGTTTACACCGAGGCAGGTGCGAGAAAAGCCCGTGAAGCGTTCAAACAGACAATCGCCAATGACCCTGTTCTGAACGAAATAGACGCTCGTATAAACAAGTATTCCGAGAAAATGACCTCTGTTTCATCTGACTTTCAAAAACTGTTTGAACAAGCGGGTACAAGCCAGAAGACAACGCAGGAAAAGAACGAGGAAAAGAGACTCGCCAAAGAACAGCAAAAAATCGCCGATGAAACAGCCCAACGCATGGCTAAAATCAAGGAGTATTCAGCAAAGGTTTCAGAAGCAGTTTCACAAGCCGAGATAGACATCCGTCAGGCTCAAATCAACGAACTTGAAGACGGTTATGAAAAGACCGTTGCGCAGGTGCAGTTGAACTATGACCGCCTTATCGCCGAGAACGATAAACGGGCGCAGAAAATGATTGAAGACCTGAAAGACAAAAAAGTGCTTGAATGGCTCAATCAGAACCCGAAAGCGACAAAGGAACAACAGCTTGAATACCGGGCTTCCTTGAACCTGACAACCGCTGACCTTTCTTCCGAGCAGCAAGCGATGTTAAAGTCTTATGCCGAAGTTGCAAGGCAGATTCAAGTCAAAGGTAACAAACAAGCCCTTGACGATATGATGAAAGACATTCTGACCTATGAACAGCAACGTCTAAAAATAACAGAGGAATACGGGAAAAAACGTGAAAGCCTCTATGAAACAGATAAAGACGGCAACAAGAAGCTCCGTAAGGGTGTCACACAAGGAAACGTGGACGAACTGAACCGTGCTGAACAGGAAGCCTATAAAGGCATAGACGAACAGTTCGCACAACGTGAAGAAACGTATCAGGCATGGTGCGATGAAATAGCGGAACTAACTCTTAAACAGTTGAAGAATGTATTAGCGGAGGCAGAAAAGGAACTTGCCGAACTTGAAAAGAACGGCGGGTCTTCTGATAAAATCGCTGTTGCCCGTGCCAAAGTCGCAACAGCCAAAAAGAATGTTGAGAAAGCACAGGCTAAAAATGATATAAATCCCGGCAAACGCTCAATCAAAGAATGGGAGGACTTGTACAAGACGCTTCAAGAATGTGAACGGGAGTTTGAGAGCATTGGCGACACGGTCGGCGGCGTGGCAGGCGAAATCATTTCAACGGCTGGCAGCATCATGACCGCTTCTCTGTCAATGATAAACGGTATTGTTCAGCTTGTGAATATGTCTGCCACCGGTATTCAGGGAACAGCGACAGCGGCAGCAACAGCCATTCAAACGGTTGAAAAGGCTTCTGTCATCCTGACTATCATATCGGCTGCCATGTCAATAGCCATGCAGATTGTGAACCTGTTCAACAATGATGACAAGAAGCAAGAAGAAATTGAAGCCCTGCAGGATAGAATAGACCAACTCCAATGGGAACTTGACAACGCAGATATTGTGCGGTTACAAGAAAATAGCGGAAAAGCGGTTGAACGTGTGAAACGGGCTTTATCCGAGACTTACAAAGAACTCCTGAGAAACAAAATCGCTGTCAATGACGTAGCGGGGGCTTGGCGACTTCTGTTCAGCAACGTTTCAAACAACGCTGAACTGCTTCAAAAGACCGCTGAGAAACTCGCCACGGCGTATGCAAATATCGCTTACACGGCTGACAAGGCTCTCGGGGGCGAGAAATACAGCAACGCCCAAGAACAGCTTAAAAACCTCGCCCAGCAGCAACTTCTTATTCAAGAACAAATCAGAAACGAAGAGGATAAGAAAGACACGGATCATGGCAAGATTGATGAATGGAACAGAAAAATTGAAGAACTCGGTTCACAAGCTGTCGCCATCATCAACGACATGGTAGAAGACATTATCGGTGGTTCAAGTTCCGATATTGCAAAAGAACTCGGAGACGCTTTTTTTGAAGCGTTTCAAGCGGGAGAAGATTACGCCGAGGCATGGGGCGATAAGGTCAAAGACATCGTGGCTGACGTGATGAAAAGAATGTTGGTTTCCAAGTTTCTTGAAGAACCTCTTGGGGAGATATTCGACAAGTACAAGGCTAAATGGTTCAAGGACGGTCAGTTTGTCGGTCTTGATGCTGTTATTCAATCTATGAGTGGTTTCGCTTCTGACTTGAACGCTGTTGGGGCTGATTTTGCCAAGATATGGGAAACCCTCCCTGAAAGCGTTAAATCAATGTTTGAAGTCACGGCAGATGCAACCCGTGAAGCCTCTCAAAAAGGTATTGCCACAGCTTCGCAAGAAAGTATTGATGAATTGGACGGACGTGCGACAGCAATTCAGGGGCACACGTATTCAATCGCTGAGAACACGAAAATCATTCTTTCTGTCGTGAACATGATTTTGCAGTCAGTATTGAACATTGAGAAACACGCCGAAAACATGGCAGGACGCATTGAAAGCATTGAAAACTCAGTCAAAGAGACAAAAGATACAGTTAACGATTTCGCCTTGAAAGGCATAAAAATAAAAATGAGATAAGTATGGAAGACATTATTAGACAAGTTTACGCCCAATGGAGGGTTGCCAAAGAGCAAGCCCGGCAGGAGTGCGATAGTCGCTCCCTACCCAATATGGCAGAGAAATACCGTATGTGTGATATGTTCAAAGGCACGGAAGATTTACAGAGCCTTATACGGCTGTTCACAACTCCACAAGGTATGGAGTTCTGTATCAAACACCGTTTCCCGAATATAGCGACTTTCAGGCTGTTTAAGCCGTTCAACCCCGAGAAGTACGGTGTTTACATTGATGCGGGTATAATCACGCTGAGAAACCCGGAAAAAGCGGTTCTTATCGGGCGTACAAGCGCAACGATAAACTGTGACACGCTTGAACGCCATGAAATTTTTCTTCTTCACGGGGCTAAAGCGTTCATCAACGCCTCGGGCTGGGCGGTTGTTTCCGTCAAGGGGTCAACGGGTTGCCAACAAATTCGTAACGTGTCTGGAAATGCGGTAATATTATGATGTCAGGACGATTTTACATAGACGGTAAGGATGCGTTCACAGAGTACGGCATCTATGTTCAAGAAGGGGGCTACAACGAACTTGTGGCGTTCCCGCCTCTGAAAGCGGTCACAAGCAACGACTGGCAGGAAGAAGACGGCATAGAACCTGATTTGTCAGAACCGACCCTGAACACGAAGGAATTTTCTTTGAAAATTGTTCTCTCAGGCATGGATTACCGTTGGGGTGGCTTCATAGAACGATTGTCAGACAAAGCCTATCACACGTTTGATTTCAGGGAAATAGGACGCACTTACCGTCTTCGTCTTGTATCAAACCCTAACACGGATTTGGCAACGCTTCTCGGCTTCATCACTGTAAAACTTGCCGATGATTTCCCTTTAGACGGGTACACCTACAAAGAACCTGAAAGCACTGTTCCCGGCTCTGATTATTATGAACTTGACGGGAAGCCGTTCTCAGATTATGGGGTTCGTGTGTTGGAGGGAACACTTAATGAAATAGAGAAATCGCCGAATGTCAAGACCAGCCTCCTGCGTAATATCAACAAATTGAACGGGGCTTTATATGACGGGGAGAAAGTGACCTATAAGGCAAAGGACGTAAAGATAAACTGCCTTATGCAAGCCGCCTCGCTGACTGAACTGTGGCGCAACTATAACGCTCTGTTGTATGACCTTGTGCGTCCTGAACAACGGCTGTTATACTCTGATGAAACGGGATATGAATACCCCTGCCATTATAAAAGCTGTTCCGTGTCCGAGTTTTACGCCTCTGATAAAATATGGCTCAAATTTACCGTTACTGTATGCTTCATTTCATTCAGGCTTGAAGACGATGAATTTGTGCTTGCCACGGAAACACGGGATTTGGTTGTGACAGAAGACGGGGAGTTTGCGATTGACTTACGAAAAATAATATGACATTATGGGATTGAAAAGAATTAAAATCAGCGAATTAACCCTTTCCGACAATCTGAAAGGATTATACACAATCGGCGTTAAGCTGATAAACGGGGTTCAAACGAGCGTCAAGGTCAGCTTGGAACACATTCAGACCTCCTATGAAAATGCCGTAGCCGCAACGAAAAAAGCTGAGACAGCCGCCAATAGTGCGAACACCGCAGCGGGTTCAGCCAACAGTGCCGCTTCTTCTGCCAACAGTGCGGCAACGAAAGCAAACACGGCGGCGGGGAACGCTGACAAGGCAACCGCAGCAGCGAAAACCGCCACAACCAACGCAAACAATGCGGCAACAAAGGCAAATACCGCCGCTTCCAATGCGGACAAAGCCCGTGAAGATTTAGAAGAGATAAAGGAAGCCGCCGTGACCGCCACCAACTCAGCCAACAGTGCCGCTTCCTCTGCAAACAATGCCGCAACGAAAGCTAATAAGGCGGCGGGGAACGCTGACACGCAAGCTGACCGGGCAAAGGAACAGGCTGACAACCCGCCCAAAATGGGAGACAATGGAAATTGGTGGAAATGGGATGAAGCTCAGAAAAAGTATGTCGATACAGGTGTGCTCGCAAAAGGCGGCGTGCTGTACCCGACATTCAGCATAGACGATGATGACATGATTCTATACATGGAATTTGAAGATGAAGTAAGCGACAAACTTATCAAATTTGATGAACAGACGGGAGAACTTTATTTGAATGTTGGATAACTTAAAGTTACACGAATATGACAAAGATACCTTTAGGAAAAGTGGCGTTCACGGACGCAGGTTCTTATAACGCCGGAAATACTTACAAGCGGTTTGACTTTGTTGACACGGAAGACAGTTCCTATTTGTCTTTACAAGACAATAACAAGGGACACGCCGTCACTGAAACCGCTTGGTGGAAATGCCTCGCACGGGGCACAAAAGCCACAGAAGCCGCAAAAAAAGCCAACGATGCGGCAGCATTGGCAAACGAAAAAGCTGTGGCGGCAGATACGGCGGCAGGGCGTGTGAATGCTGCAATAACGCAAGCCAATACCGCTGCCACAAACGCTCAACAACAAGCATCAGCCGCAGGAGAAGCGGTGGCAGAAGCAACGGAACGTGTGGCTGAAATGAACGCCGCCCTCGCCCGTTTGGAAGAATTGGAGCAGACAATCACGGCTAAAGACCGTAAACAGCCAACGGGAATGGAATTAGAGTTTCCTAAAAAAATAACAAAAGGAAACAAAGACATTCTGAGAGTAATAGCTACACTATCCCCGGCGGGAACGGGTAACAATGTCCTTTTCTTGGGCGATGACAAAGCGGTTTCCGTTGCCCCTGACGGTTTTCTGACCGTGAACAGTGTCGGCATAAGCAAAATACACGTCATCCCGACAGAAAACACAAGCATTTATCGAACCATTGATATTGAAGTCGTTCCGCAGTCTGTCAGGCTTTGCACGAAATCAACTTTGCGCCTGACCGCAAATGGCAAATTCAGGTTCAGTTAAAATAATTTTTCAACAAATAAAACTTTTAAATTATGGCACTATCAACAGATGAAGAAAACAAAGTAAGGGAAATCATTGAAGCGTTCACAAACGGAAAACGATTGAGCGACTTACCCAATGTTTCTGGGAATAACCCATTCAATCTTTTGTGTGAGGTCTTAGAAGACGGAGAAAGCAAAAAAGCAGCTCTCGCAACTATGTTGCCTTATATGGAAGAGCAGTGTATGTACGGCATTGAGCGAGACAAGACCGTTTCATCACGTTTAGTAACCCGAATTGGCAATACTGCTCTTCACAAGTCCCTTCCCGTGCATAACCGCATGAGGGGCTGTCTTCTTGACGATGACGGAAACGTGGTTGAATATCTCAATCCACGTGATTGGACGGGGCATGTCAGAGACGGTTCACGGGGACAAGTCATGGTCGAGTTTGGGGACTTCTATTGCCGTTTTGAAACAAGCGCAAATATTGAGCGGGTCAAATTCTCTCTCTTTCCTCTTCCCGGCTATCGTTATGTTCCTTTGATGTACGTATCGGCATACGAAGCTACTGTTCAGAGAAGTACGAACAAGCTATCTTCTGTGGTCAATACAACGGCTGACTACCGAGGCGGTGCAAATCAGGCTGACTGGGACACACTCTCAAAAACGGTTCTCGGAAGACCAGCTACACAAATCAGCCGCACGAATTTCAGAACGTATGCCCGAAACAGAAAAGCGGGCAGCACTAAGTGGAACTGTATGACGTATGACGTTCAAAAGATGCTCTATTGGCTCTTTGTTGTTGAATACGCAACGCTCAACTCTCAGGAGGCTTTCAACACCCAATTGACGGCTGAGGGCTATCGTCAAGGCGGTCTCGGAGACGGGGTTACAACACTTGACAGCGGCAAATGGAACACGTTTAACGGTTATTATCCTTTTATCCCTTGTGGCTATACGGATGAACTCGGAAACGGAACAGGCGAAAAAGAATATACCATGCCCACTGAATATGACGCTTCTTCAAAGAAAGTCAAAGTGTGCCGTTATCGTGGTATCGAAAACCCGTTTGGGCATATTTGGCAGTGGACTGATGGCATCAACGTACGCATTAATCCCGGCTCGAACGGCTTGTCAGAAGTATTTGTTTGCTCTGACCCCTCAAAATTCAATGACAGTAACTATAACGGATATAGTCATGTTGGGAATGAAGCCCGTGCCGAGGGATATGTTAAAGAAATTATTTTTGGAGAAAGCGGCGAAATCATTCCTGCTCTCGTAGGCGGCGGTTCTACCACATATTTCTGTGACTATCACTATACAAACATCCCTGCTTCGGTGGCTCTCCGTGGTGTCCTGTTCGGCGGTAGCGCGAATAACGGTGCGTCTGCGGGTCTCGCCTATGCGCACTCGCGTAACGCCCCCTCGCTTACGTATGCGAGCATCGGTTCTCGCCTTTGCTTTATACCCACGTCAGCGTAACACGCTTTGAGTGATAACCTTTTCCCTGCCTCTTTGTGGGGCAGGGTTCAAATAATAACAGTATAAAACGATGATTGAAGAAATGAACAACATACCAAAAGAAGATGACGGAAGCCTCGCTTTCCTGAATATCCCGAGAGATGAAAACAGCAGGAGTTTCAATTGTGATGAAACGACACAATCAAAACTCGTAAACACCACGTTTTGGGTGGTTGATTTCATTGAAGAAGTTCCGACAAGATTCAGCAAGGCTAAAGGAGTAAAAGGTCAGACGCTTGTAAAAATCAAGCCATCAAAAGACAGTTTGGAATCAGATGCCAAGAAATTTTTCACTGGTTCATCCGACATTCTTTATGTTTTGAAGAAAATCAAAGAAATGAATAAGTTTCCCCGAAAAGTTACTTTGAGGGGTAACGGTAACAGATATTATTTTGAATAAGAAAACAATGAAATAACAAAATAAAAAGGTGGGTCATTCTTGTGGTGTCCTGTTCAGCGGTAACGCGAATAACAGTGCGAATGCAGGTCTCGCCTATGCGAACTCGAATAACACCCCCTCGAATACGAATGCGAACATCGGTTCTCACCTATGCTTTAAAATTGGTTTTGACAATATGAAACAAAATAAAAGAATGACAGCCTTGCCACTTGGCAAAAGATTTCAAGCAAACCTCCTAAAAGTGTTGGTAGGAACGCCTGTTGTATGGGCTACCGAAAACTCTGACTAAGAAAAGCAAAGCAGAAGTATGAAAAGAATAGGAAATTTATATCAGACCATAATCTCCGTTGAGAACTTGCGGGAAGCTGACAGAAAGGCTCGCAAGGGTAAAACGCACACATACGGGGTAAGGGTTCACGACAAGAACCGTGAAGCGAATATTCTTGCCTTACATGAAGCCTTGCTGACAAAGACGTTCAAGACCTCTCCTTATGATGTCTTCACGATTTTTGAACCAAAGGAAAGGCTTATTTTCCGTCTTCCGTACTATCCCGACAGAATAGTACATCACGCCATAATGAATGTTCTTGAACCGATATGGGTCAGGACTTTCACGCACAATACATTTTCATGCGTTAAAGGTCGTGGGATTGAGGGATGTGCCCGTCATATAGATAAAATCATTGAGAAATACAGAGGAAAGCCCATGTACTGTCTCAAAATTGACATAACAAAATATTATCCCTCCATAGACCATGAAACCTTGAAAAAGATTGTGCGCAGGAAGATAAAGGACAAAGACCTTTTATGGCTTCTTGACGAAATCATAGACAGCGCACAAGGTCTTCCAATCGGGAACTATCTCTCACAATATCTCGCAAACCTGTTCTTGTGCTATTTCATGCACCGTGTGAATGAAGTATTGAAACTTGACGCAGCCGAATACGCTGATGACATCACATTTTTCGCCACATCAAAAGAACAATTGCGGGAAGCGTTCAAAGAGATAAAAAGAATACTTGAAGAAGAACTGAGGCTGAAAATAAAGGGAAATTATCAGATATTTCCTATCGCAAAGAACCGTTATGATAGAAACGGGCGTGCGCTTGATTATGTCGGTTATATGTTCTTCCGTGAACAGAAACTTATCCGAAAGAACATTAAGAAGAATTTTTGCCACGCCACAGCACGGCTGAACCGCCGCAAACCTCCGCTTGACGCAAAGGCTTATAAGCAGGCTGTCGCCCCGTGGCTCGGTTGGGCGAAACATAGTGATAGCAAACATTTATTAAAAACAATCATTAAACCGTGTTATTATGATAGCATTTTATGACAATCAGCCGACCAAATTGGAGGCTGTCGGAAACGGAAGTTACGTTTACCGCTTCAACATTCAGAAAGTTGAAAAACCCGCCACCGTTGAACCAAGCGAACTCGCTTCTGATGATGAAGCCCCGGTTCAGGAACAATGGAAATGTGAAGAAGTTACCGTGTGGGCTCCGCTTTCTTCAAACAAGATAACTGAAACAGTTATCACGGAGAAGTGGGACAACAACCGGGAACAAAAACTTGTGAATGAGTTCAACGCAGCGAACCTCGGTATGATTGGAGGCGCGAAGTCAAGTGAGGAAGCCAAGGCAAAGATTGAGGCATACAAAGCCTATCTTTCCGAGCGTGCCACCCTGAAAGCACAAGTGGATGCAGATTGTCTTGAATACGGTATTCTGTAACTTGTAAAAACCTCTTCCCGTCACGTTATTCAAGCATAAGATGTGACGGGAAGAATTATTATTCTTAAAAAAGCCTTTTTTAGCCCCGTAGAACGCCTAAAAAGTGATTACAATATAATCACACTATTTTAAAAAGAAAGTTCAACCACGGGGAAATTCGGGAAAAATAACTCAAAGTTTAGAAATATGATAATTTACAATAATGTCGGGAACAAGGTTCTTGAAATCGAGGTTGACGATAACAGTTATCGTAATAGGGCTGTCATGGGAGACCATAGTTTAACGTTGTACTATTCGCTCCCTGAACACGTTGAAATCCCAGTAGGCTCTTACTGTGAGTTTCAAGGCGAAACGTTCACGCTCAAACGCCCGGAGAATTTCAAGATGAAACATAAAAGACTGTTTGAATACACGGTGCTTTTTGACCCGCCCGAAGCAAACGCAAAAGTTTGGAAATTCAGAAACCCGGTTGACGGACGTTTGAAATTTTCGTTGACCGCAAAGCCGCATGAACATCTTCAAATGTTTGTTGACAATATGAACCGCCGTGACAAAGGATGGACGGTTGGCGAATGTATTGACGGTGTTGAAACCCTGATTGCCTATGACCATGATTTTTGTATTGACGCTCTAACCCGCATGGCTTCAACGTTCAAGACAGAATACGAGTTTACGGGAAAACGTGTGTCATTACGTAAGATTGAATACAACAAAAGTAACCCCCTCCCGCTGTCCTATGGACGTGGCAACGGGTTCAAGCCGGGTGTCGGACGTTCAAATACGGGAGACAACCCGCCAACGGAAATTTTGTTCGTTCAAGGCGGTACGGACAATATAGACCCCTCAAAATACGGTTCTTCCGAGCTTCTTCTTCCCAAGAACCAAACACTCGCTTATGACGGCGAACATTTTGAAGATGAAGACGGCTTCATAGCCAAGAACGCCCGCCGTTATGTCGTTGATGAAGCAGGGCTTTCAATACGCCGTGATGACAAACAACTGTCATCGCTCGCCGAAGATAGTCTTGACTGTTCTGAGATTTACCCGAAACGTGTCGGTACGGTCAGCACGGTTGTTGCTGTTGATGAGAAAAACAACTTTTACGACATTGTTGACACGTCAATCCCGTCTTCACTGAATTATGAAGAATGCTTGATAGCGGGGGAAACTATGACCGTTGTTTTTCAGACGGGTATGCTTGCCGGACGGGAGTTTGAGGTTAAATATTATCATAATGCCGTTAAAGGAAAGGCGGCACGCCGTTTTGAGATTGTTCCCGCAGACATAGACGGGCAAACTATGCCAAATACCACATTCGCCCCTAAATCGGGCGATAAATATGCCGTATTCAAATGTATGCTTCCCACGGCTTACATTTGTGATAACGCCACGAAAACAGGCGCATCATGGGATATGTTCCGGGCGGCTGTAAAACACCTGTTTGATAATGAAGACCTGAAATTCACTTTCACGGGGGAACTTGACGGGATATGGTCGAAAAAAGATTGGGTAAACATCGGGGGGCGCATCAAACTCGGAGGATATATCCGTTTCTCTGACGATCAGTTTCAGAAAGACGGTGTTCTCGTGCGTATAACGGGTATAAAAGATTATATCAACAAACCGCACAGCCCCGTGATTGAACTTTCAAACACAACGGTAAGCGGCAGTGTTTCATCAACATTGAATGACCTGAAAAGTGAGGAAGTCATCGTTGATGACCTACACCGTGACGCTATTCAATTCACAAAAAGACGGTTCAGGGATGCAAAGGAAACAATCAGCATGTTGGAAGAAGCCCTGCTCGATAACTTCACGAACTCAATCAACCCGATTGCCGTTCAAACGATGTCAATGCTTGTAGGCGATGAAAGTCTTCAATTCCGTTTTGTGAACTCAAAGACAAGCCCCGTCCCGGTTACGCACAGAATTGTCTATGACAATGAAACGAAGCAACTGACAGCGGAAGCGGGTATCATACAACACATGACCCTCGGCATCAATACGGTCAGTGCATCGCACAAGGTTTCGGAATACAAATTTTGGGATATGACAGCCTACACAAGCGCAGTGCTTGATGACGGGAAGAAGAAGTATTATTTATATGCCAAAGTCTCAAAGACGGCACAAACAGGTGTTTTCATCCTGTCTGAAAACGCAATCAAATTAGAGGGTGTTTCAGGCTTCTATCATCTTCTTGTCGGTGTCCTGAACTCTGAATACAATGAAGAACGGAGTTTTGTCACTCTGTACGGTTTTACAGAAATCCTTCCGGGGCGTATCACGACAGACAAGATTGTTTCCACAGACGGGAACACTTATTTTGATTTATTGAAAGGTATCATATCCGGGCAAATAAAGTTCAAATCAGGTTCGTCGGGCTTATATGAACTTGATGAATGGGAAGCCGTGAACGGTTTGATAACTCAGGCTCAGAACACCGCCAACGCCGCCGTTGAGAGCGCAAAGAACGCCAATATCGCCGTTGGAGATTTAAACGACTATGTGGACGGTGCGTTCGCTGACGGCATTATTACGGAAGCGGAAGCGAAAGCGATTGAGAAGTACATCAACACAGTGAACAACACGAAAGCCGCCGTGGAAGCTGCGTATAACAAACTGTACACAAACGCCTATCTTACGGGAACGGCAAAAACCGGGCTTATGAATGCCAAGATTACGCTTATGGGTAGTATTGAGAACCTTATCAGCGCAATCAATTCCGCTATCGCCGATGGTAGAACCACTGTAACCGAGAAAAACAATGTTGATAACAAATATGCCACTTTCAACAGTGCGTATGCCGACTTTAACACAGCCGTAGAAGCCGCCAATAAAGCTATTCAAGACACGCTGAAGGGGTATTCAGATTCGGTTCTCAACACCGCCAACGCCGCCGTTGAGAGCGCAAAGAACGCCATTGCTAAAGATTTGGGTTATGCGAATTTTGATGATTTGGCGAAGAAAGCAGCTGCGAATGAAACCATCATTGTAGGAGGCAAAATCAACACGACATTGATTAATGCTGAACTTATTGTCACGGCGGCTTTGCTCGCCAAACTGGTCAAAGTGACCGAACTTGTTGCGGAACACCTGACTGTTACCGGGAGTTCAAAGATAGCTGGGTTCAGCGTCAGCGGAAACGGGCTTACAAATACCCCGTTTAACAATGATGCGTATGTGATATTCCGTAATGACGCACATAAATGTTTTGCGGGTATTGGAGGAAACGTGCTGCCGACATCATCAGGATTGAGAGCCGTAGCAAGATTTGAGAATGAAGACACGTCCGATTGGTGGGGATTGAACAGGAACATAGCTACTTTGTTCTCCGCAAAAAACGGGCGTTATAACCATGCTTTTTTAGGAAGCGGAAACGGGAATTTGGACGGATGGATAGGAGGCTACAGATACAGCAAATATAATCTGACAAGAGCCAATACTATTTATAGTGGTTATTCAAATCTTAAAGATAATAACCGATGGGTAATTTATAGCAGCGTGGATAATTCAGGCATCACTCTGCCGAAACTTTCAGAGGTAAGAGACGCTCTTAGTATAGGAAGCAGCACTAAGTTCTGTGTGGAATTCACAATTATCGCAGACCTTGATTCAAAGGATTTCGATATATACGGAAGAAACAGCAAGAAAAGTAGTGACAACACCTATCCGTGGAACACGTCTGAATACCCCAATCTGGTACATTGGGACAACGACCATTGGGATAGTTTGGCAATGGGAGCAGGTGACAGTCTCACGGTGTTGCTTATATATGATTCAAGTAAAGGAGGCAGCAAAGGCGGCTATCCCCTGACCTATACAGCGAGAGTAATCAATAGACAGAATTAAAAGAAATAATGATGAAAAGATTTCAAAAGTGATTATATTGTAATCATGTTAATTATCTTTGTACCATATTAACAATAAAAATACGAGGAAGTTTTTATGAATACAACAACCGAAGCCCTACAAGTCGCTAAGGGTATAAGCGACTATGGCATTATGATTATCATTTGTGCCGTTTTTCTTATTCTTGCATCAGGTCTGATGATAGCTTGTTTCCGCTGGTTTAGAACCGTCATAACAAATATAATGACAGACTATTCAGCGCAATTGAAAACACTTCAAGAAACAGCCACAAGAAACGGCGAGGCAATGATTGATATAGCCGAAGGTCTTATTCCTGAGACACAAATGAGAGTGAAAACTATTTCGGGGGCTTTCTTTGATATGTCTGTAGAAAAAGTATGCCGCCTGATAAAAAGAATAAGGGAAGAAAACCACATCGCCAATGAAGAAGCTACGAAAACAAAAATACGGACACTTCTTCACAATATGTATGAAGACAGAAACAGCCGTTTTGATTGTTTCAGGTATAGAGGAAAAAAACTCTCAGAATATTGTAACCCTGAATGGGTTGAATGGGTGTCAAAAGTTATTGAGGGCGAAATTTATAATGAAGCAGGGATAAATAACGACAGAGCATATACCAATGTGAAAGCTGTATATGATAACATTAAACTTGATTTTTATCACAATTTAAACAATTAAAGAAATGAAGGTTTTAATCGACAACGGTCACGGGGTTGACACGGCGGGCAAGCGCTCCCCTGACGGCTCTTTGAGAGAGTACAAATACGCAAGAGAAATCGCCGAAAAAGTTGTATCAGAGTTGAAGAAACGAGGCTTTGACGCTGAACGTATCGTCACAGAAGAAAATGACATCAGCCTATCCGAACGGTGTCGGCGTGTAAATTCCATTTGTGACAGAATAGGAACGAAGAACGTCATTCTCGTTTCTATTCATTGTAATGCAGCGGGAAACGGTTCTCAATGGATGAACGCACGTGGATGGGAAGCGTGGACTTCTGTCGGTCAGACAGCCGCCGATAAATTGGCAGACTGTCTGTATAAGGCGGCAGAAGAAACAGACTTCAAAATTAGAAAGGACACAACGGACGGAGACCCCGACAAAGAGGGGCATTTGTATATCTTGAAACACACGAAATGCCCCGCCGTTCTGACTGAGAACCTTTTTCAAGACAATAAAGAAGACGTGGCGTTTCTTCTGTCAGAAGCGGGAAAAGAAACGATTGTCAGTCTTCATGTCAAAGGTATTATCAACTACTTAAAGACAATCTGAAAATGAAACATCTTCCCTTACTCTTACTGTTAACATTCATTATAGGCGGCTGTGCTTCAAGCCGCCGCCTTTCTGAAAACATTCATCAACAAGACAGCGTGGACGTTAGGGTTGAAACCCGTATTGAATACGTACCCGATACTGTCTTTATTGAGATACCGGCACAAACGTCAGAACGTGAAACAGCCGATAGTACATCGCATCTTGAAAACGATTACGCAACTTCTGACGCTCGGATAAATCCTGACGGAACTTTATACCATGACTTGAAGACAAAACCGCAGAAAAAGCCCGTAAAGTTTGAAAAGCCTGTTGAACGCAAAGACAGCACTATTTATAAGACAAAGACCGTAACAGAGACAGAAATCGTGAAAGTTCCCCGAGACCTTACTTGGTGGCAGAAAACACAGATTTACGGCTTTTGGGTCATTCTTTTCATTCTTGTTATAGTTTACAGGAAAAAGATTTTATCCTTTGTAAAATGGCTTATCTGATTAACTTATAAAGAAATAAAATCGTAAATTATATCGGAATTTTAGCGATTATGATTACCTTTGAACCGACATATTTGAAAAGTATAGCGTTTGCTATTGTTTTGAGGGTTAGAAAATCGCCAAAATTTCGAAAAGTCTCAAAAGCAATGGTAGATGCCTGCGTATATGTACGTGGGCATTTCCTTGTTGAGACTTTGGGCGTTTGGCGATGCCTCTAACCTAACAAGAATGCCCACGTTTTTGTGTGTATCTGTGAACAACGGCAACCACTATAAAGAGAACCGTTAAATAACAGATATATGGATTTCAAAGATTCAATTAAACAAATCTCGGAGCGCATTGATACCCTCAAAGCCAATCTTCCGACAGAAGAAGCGACAAAAACGGCTTTGATTATGCCTTTTATAAACGCATTGGGCTATGATGTCTTCAACCCTTTGGAGGTGTTGCCTGAAATGTGTTGTGACATCGGCACAAAGAAAGGTGAGAAAATTGACTACGCCATAATGAGAGACGGCGAGCCGATAATACTTATTGAGTGCAAACATTGGGAACAAGACCTGAACCTGCATGACAATCAACTGCTGCGTTACTTCAACGTCTCAAAGGCTAAATTCGGTGTCCTGACAAACGGTATAACATATAGGTTCTACACAGACCTTTCAGAACCTAATATTATGGATGATAAACCGTTTTTGGAAATCAATATGCTTGACCTGAAAGACACGCAAATAGAAGAATTGAAGAAGTTCCACAAATCGTATTTTGATGTTGATATGATTTTGAGTTCAGCGAGCGAACTTAAATACATGGGGGAACTGAGAACCGTCATCGGGAAAGAGTTCACGACCCCCTCCCCTGATTTTGTACGTTTTTTCGGGAAGCAAGTGTATGATGGGGTATTTACCCCTAAAGTGCTTGAACAGTTCTCAACGCTTGTAAAACGCACAATCAACAACTATGTTAGCGATATAATATCAGACCGATTGAAAGCCGCCATAAAAGACGAAGAACAACCTGCAGAACAGAACATCACAACAGTTCAACAGCCGACAGATGAAGAACAACCCGACAACGGCATTGTAACCACAGCGGAAGAACTGGAAGCATTCTATATCGTGAAATCACTTCTGAGAAACGTTTTCCCGGTTGAACGAATCACTTATAAAGATACACGTTCTTATTTCGGGGTTTCCATAGACAATAATGTTCGGAAGACCGTCTGCCGCTTTTATTTTGACCCTCCTACAAGAAAACGGCTTGCAATCATTGATGAAAACAAAAGCGAGAAGATGTACAAGTTAAATTCAATCAATGACATTTATAACTATGCCGACACTTTGATTGAGGCGGCAAACAAATATTTATAACCATGAAGAAACTATTTTATCTATTCTGTTTGTTAAGTGTTATTTCATTTATCGGCTGTTCAAATGATGACGAACCCGAAGTAAAGAAGTTTTCACCTGACGTTGAAAATGTACTGACATCAATTCAAGGGACATTCTCGGGAGAAGAATATTTCTTGGAACAATGGTTTCGCACAGACAAGCTGACATTCTCCCCCTTTGCTGCTCCCGTTGAAAAGACAACATTCAAGGACGGCACAGTTGAAGTACATGGAACGGTTCACAGAGTTCAGAACAAAGCTGTCGGCGGGGAAGTCATTGACGATTATTTCTTTTGTGTTGAACCGTTAAGAACAGCCATAGTTCTGTACGGTTACAACAGTGATAACAAAGAGTTGAACGAGAAGAAAGAAACACTTAGCTATAAAATTGAAAGCCATGATATAATCAAGTTCAAAGATTACGGGCTTACAGACGATAATTGGATAGACTATTCAAGACAATAAAAGGCAAAGCCGAATGGCGTTCTATGTGCCCCGATGATTCCGGCAATGATAATTTACACCGATAAAAGATTTGGGCGGCACATACAGAAAATTCGATGAAAATAACTTTCAGATAGCAAGGCAGGGTGTTCACGGGTTACGGACACCCTGTTTTCGTGAAGTCATCTTCTTCCTTGCAGAGATAACGGGCGACTTTATGACACACGTCATCGGGAATAAACCAACCTTGATTAATGATTTTGCGGAGAGCAACAAAATCCGTATCTTTGAGACCTGAGAACAACACAAAAGAGGTGTGCTTTTACAAATTTGTTGCTACTTTGTTGCTCTCACCCACGCACAAATCAGAAAACACCTTATAAATCAATAAATTACATCATACAAAGAACATTTTGCATCGGTAAGTGAGCGGTAATTACCAACGATTAGCATATATCATCAACGATTATTAAGGCGTTCATTTTGAGCGACTTTCTTTTTAGCCTTATAAGCGATAGTCATCGTTTATAGGGCTTTTTCAGCTCATTTTTGTACCGTATTTGTTACTCGCTTGTTATCCTCCGGCTTTAGGGTTGGAAAGGTCGTGGATAAAGTTGACTATGGTTGACTATGATTTACGATGGCTGAACAAATTGGAGAAATAACAAGAGAATTAAACCTCTAAAAGTAACGAATATGGCAACAAGTAAGACAAAAATCAAGAAAGTATGTGAATACTGTGGAACAGTATTTTACGCTCAAAAACTAACTACACGCTTCTGCTCTCATCGATGTAACAATCTTGCATACAAAGAAAGAGTTCGGCAGAAGAGAATACAAGAAGTAGAAACCAAGGTTCAAACGGTCATCAGTGAGCAGCCCATATCAGATTTCAAGGACAAAGAATATCTGTCATTCAAGGAGGCTGCGACTTTGTTAGGACTGAGTAAGCAAGCCATATATAAAATGGTCTATGCTGGAAAGTTACAAGCGTTTCGCATTAGTAGCAGATTATCCTTCATTCGTAAGGGAGATATTGACCGAATGTTAGAAGCACGTCCTTATGAACAAAGGCATCCAAAAGACACTATTCCAATCACCGACTTCTATACTACAGCCGAAGTCAAAGAGAAATTCAATGTGGCAGAATCGTGGATATTTGCGATAGCCAAGAAGCACAATATCCCCCGGACGTTCAATCGGGGCAAGACTTACTGGAGCAAGAAGCACATAGATGCTTACTTTGCCAAGAAAGCACCGAACCCCGACATCACTGAATGGTACAGCACCCAAGAAATACAGGAGAAGTTCGGCATGACCTTATCCGCCGTCTACTGCTTTGTTTCCAAGAATGCCATCCCGAAGAAGAAGGAGGGCATCATGGTGTACTATTCCAAGAAGCATGTGGATATAGCCAAAGGAGTGGCGGCGCCCGAAGAACCGAAGTATTATACCGTGGCTGAGGCGATGGAGAAGTTCAACCTCACTCGTGACCAGCTCTATCATTACGCAACGTATCACAATATCCCGAAGGTGAAGAAGGGTAAATATACGTTTATCTCGAAAACCGAATTGGATAAACTACTCGCTGCCCCAAAGATTGAATAAGTTATTTTTCGGTGGCAGTTGTCACCATAAAATCACCGTATTCCTTTGCACCAAACAAATGTAAAACTCTAAATATCAAACAGCATGACACACACGTGTACAAAAGTAACAGTTCGTCAGAGAGCGATTCGTAACAACCGCATCTCCTTGTATCTAGATTATTATCCGGCAGTCCGTAACCCTGAAACCATGCAGATGAGCCGCAGGGAGTACCTCGGTATTTACATCTATGCTCATCCCAAGAACGAGATGGAACGAGAGTTCAACAACGACATGTTGAACAAGGCGGAGGCCATCCGCTGTATCCGGGTACAGTCCCTCATCAATGAAGAGTTCGGCTTCTTGGATAAGACCAAGCAAAAGGCCGACTTCCTTGCCTACTTCAAAAAGATGTGTCGGAACAAAGACCAAAAGTGGCAGTTCGTCTATCAGCATTTCCATAACTTTGTCAAAGGTCATTGCACATTTGGCGATGTTAATGTGGACTTGTGCAAAAAGTTCCGTGAGTATCTGCTTCATGCCAAGCAGCTTAAACGCAGTAGCCACTCCATCTCGCTCAATTCGGCATCCGGCTACTACTCCACATTCCGAGGTCTATTGAAGATTGCCTATCGGGACAAATGGTTTCGGGAGAATATAAATGACTACCTTGATAAGATTGAACCGCAAGAAGTAAAGAAAGAGTACCTGACACTGGACGAGGTGAAACTACTTGCCGCCACACCTTGCGACATCCCCGTATTGAAAGCCGCCTCTTTGTTCGCCTGTCTGACGGGTTTACGCATCAGTGATATTCAAAACCTTCAATGGGAGGATTTTGACATTGCCCCTGACCAAGGCTATTGTCTGCGTATCAGAACACAGAAAACACAAACGGAAGCGACTCTGCCCATCAGCAATGAAGCATACGAACTATGCGGAACGCCCGGAACAGGCAAGGTGTTCAAAGGCTTGAAGCGGAGCATGATAAACTACCCACTGAAGAACTGGCTCAAAAAGGCTGGAATAACCAAGCCCATTACCTTCCACGGATTCCGGCATAGCTATGCCGTGATTCAAATCTCCTTGGGTACTGACATCTACACGGTTTCAAAGATGCTGACGCATAAAAATGTAACCACGACTCAAATCTATGCCGATTTGGTCAATTCTAAGAAGCGAGAAACTGCCAATAAGATTTCACTCAAATAAACTACAGATATGAAACGAGGAATCATAACCAACAACGGACAAGGTATCCATATCTCTGATTACAAGGTATGGATGACCACTTGGGAGATTGCCGAGCTGTTCAATACAACGGCTGGGGTTATCCACGCAGCTATTAAAAGAATATTGAGAACCAATATCTTAAAAGAGTACGAGGTACGCAAGTACATCAAATTGGATAACGGCTATAGTGCCGATGTGTATAATTTAGAGATGGTTATTGCCATTTCCTATCAAATAGATACCGGGCATTCCATAGAGTTCAGGCAGTGGCTAACAAACAGAGTCACACATAAGCAAGGCCAAAACATCCTATTATATCTCAACAAGGGAACAAATAGTACATTGTCCTGTTGATAAGGTATCCCTCTCCACCATTAGAATATCTGCATTGTTTGGTCACAAATAGTGCAGATGTTCTTTGTTTTAAGCCCTACAAACTTGCTTTATCAACTATTTTCACCGAAAAATAAGAAAGTTACAACTCGCTCATTATAAAGAGTGTAACGTGGTGACATTTGATGTAATATATCGTCAAAAGCCCTCTGACGGGCAAAACCTCGCATTTTGCTAAAAATAAATGATATACATTTGCACGCAAACGATTAGCAAATATCACTATGGAACAGAAAAAGATAGAACATATTACATTGCATCTGATGATTTTCGGTACAATCATCATCATTGGGGTTTTAGCTCGTCAGACAGCATTACACTATGGTTGGGACGAGTTCAGCAGCTACCTTATTCTTGTAGTCTGCTCCATCGTCATGGGTGCTATCTATTTCAATCTGCAAATGGCATTTAGTCAAATCCTTTCACCAGCAATAGAAAAGTGCTTCATGAGATTTGAATGCTATCGCAATAAGATTGTGGTGGTTGAAAAATATCCTGAACCTATTGAAGAAGTTGTAGATATAGAGCCTATCGCTCCTGAATTATTGGTTGAAGTCGAAACTACATCTGACACGCCAGAAGAGGTTTCGACTCCCATGCCTTCCGAGGCAGACGAAGGAGAGGCTAAACTTCCAGAAGAAGACGCCACACCTTCTATTGAAGAACTTAACCAGCCATCAGAATATGAGGTGCTTCGTGCCAGTGCGATGGCAGAGAAGGAACGTGCATCCCAAGAAAGACTTGACAGGGTCATCACCTACACGAAACGAACATTGGTTCCCTATCTTGATGAAGAAAGTCTCCATCGCCTATGCGGATATGTCACAGAATACTATCTATCTGAATCCCTGCCCAAAGTTGAACCGATAAAGCTCAGTTCTCAATTAAAGACCATTGATGCCATGCACTATGGCTGGAACATTGGCAAAGCATTTGGCAAGCCACGCTTACATACAGCTACTTTCATAAAGAGGGTATTCGCTCATACTCTCCGTGATGTGGAAATATCTACCATTGAACGCAAGATGTCTCATACAGAATCGGAGAGCAAGATTAAATTAAATAAACACATATAATATATAATATTTTAATATACGTTATTCAATTTTATCTATATTTCAAAATCTCTTGGTGTTGTTGTATCAGAGAAAGTAATTCGTTTTTCTTCACCAGTAACAGATGCTTTTAAATATATAGTACATCTAAATGTTCCATCTGCCTGTATGGTAAAATCCCCATCTCTACACTCTAATATTTGGTTAAATGTAGAGTATTCCACTCGTGCATTACTTTTCAAGGTCTGCAAGTCTTTAATTTCATTACGCGCAATTGCATTTTGAACTTTCTGAATCCAATCAATGATTGTATACTTAACATGCTTTAATATATTAACTTTTACATGAGGTACAGATGACTTCAACAATGGCAAAATATCGGAATACATATCTTCGAGTTTCTCTTTCGTATTTATATTCAAAATGTAATCATTTTCAGCGCCAAACAACTTATCCTTCTGCGTAATATTCAAGTAATCAATAGGTAGCGCCTTAAAAAAATGCTCTAATTCGCCATCCGGAATTATAAAAATATTAGCGTTCTTTATACATTCAAGATATCTATTATGTTTTGCTAATACTGTTTCTACTTCATCTTTTATATCGGGCTGAACCACTTCTATTAAATCCTTAAAACGATATAAAGATAAAAGGATAACATCTTTTATCGTCTCAATATTTTTTCTTTTATCAGCATACAAGGTATGCAGTCTATCAACAATCTTTTTAATTGATTCGTTTTCTGATGTATTACTATTAAGCGCGTCTCCAATTTTAATAAGCAGGCGTTCTATCTCACCTATACAATTAGAAATGTTAGAGCCAAATCCATTCTCAATAAATTGTTGTTGAACAATCTCTGAGTTACATAAACACTCTCTTAATTTACCTCTGAATAAGGCATCATAATCGGATATTACACGACAATTAATATGTAATAGGTTACACAATTTATAGAACACCGCTAATTCATCTTTACCCCCGACATCTATTACAGAGGAACCCGATGCAGCTATGTTTAATCCTGCTTTCTCAAATAGCAAGGATATTATCTGTTGATCAGTATAACCTTCTACAAATACGGGATTAGGAGAGAAAAAGAACTGTTTATGGTGTGTATTAAAGCGCGGCAGAAATTTTTTAAGTACATACTGATCTTGTTCATCTAAATCATCTGCTTTTATAAATGTAGGCATTTGATGATTATGACAAACCAAAATGTGTTGCAAATCTTCGACAGAACGAATATCTAAAAAATATGGAGAATGCGTAATTATAAAAAATAATTTCTTATTACATTCCGTTTTGGGATCTCCAGCTATTTTCCGTATTTCATTCAGGAAAAAGGATTGAAATTGCGGATGTAAATGCAATTCAGGCTCGTCAAATATAATGCAGTTGTTACTATCATCATATAAGAATGTCAATAAGGAAATTATTTCTTTCATGCCATGACATTCTTGCTCTTTCAGAGCATATTCTTCTCCGCCATCAATATTTTGTATTTTGGGCTTCAGATATCCACCCTCTTCAACTAAACGAATCGTTTTTTTTTAACAAATCTGATAGTAATGCTTCTATTTTAATGCGTATATCTAAACGTTCTTTTAAAATAATGAACGCAGATGCAGACAAGCCATATTGTTGCCCATAATTTTTATAGCTATTAAACATCGATATATCCAATCCTCTATCAAATGAACTTGAAGAGTAATAAGAGTATGATGTCTTTTCAAACCCGGATAATCGTTCTGCAGATAACAATCTGACTTTATAGTTATTATGTAAAAGTTGCGTTTTTAATTCATTTGAAAGCAAAGATTTACCAGTACCATTTGCGCCAACAATGAAATTAATAGAATTCCATTCGTTTTTAGTAAATGTCCCCAACCAAATTTGGGGGAGTTCTATATTAATTGGAATATTCATAGCTACACAATTTTTTTGAATACAAAAATACAAAAAAACTTATCACACAGTTATTTATCCTATGCTATTTTATAATCATAAATCCAAAAATTTCACAAAATCTGCTCTTTTCTCACTAATAGTTCCCAATAACTGCTATAAAGATATTACTAATCACTTATTTTCAATTAAATATCAGATATTTACCACCGTCAATTACCATCAAAAAGTTATATCACAGTTATATTTCGGTGGATGATTTCACCATTGAAACACCTGTTTCCTTTGCCGTCGAACAATTAAAAACGATTGGCGTATGCAAAACGAAACAGTAACATTTGATAAGCTGCCCGAGGCGGTAGGTTATCTGACCGAACAGGTCATCGAGTTGAAAAGAATGGTGTCGGAACTTCAACCTCCTGCATCAGACAAACACGTGTTGGTTGAAATAGAGGATGCTTGCCGTATCATCCGAAAAGCCAAACCTACCATATACACATTGGTACGCAAGGGGCTGCTTCCTGCTTACAAGAAAGGCAAGAAACTCTATTTCTATGAGGACGAGCTGTTGGCATGGATTGACAACGGACGAAGGAAGACTGCGGAACAGACTTATGAAGAGATGCTTTCCAATATGCAAGGCGGTGTCAAGCACAAGCCTAAATCATCCTTTAACTTCTAACCGTCTGACGTATGGATACAAGTTCTATCAATCCGGTATCAGTCATTGATGAAGCGATTGATTTGAGTACAAGGCTGGCTGGTACGGAGTTTCCTATCAGCATATTCCCCACTCAGATTCAACGCATCATCCACGAGGTACACGAATGCCACAATTATCCCACCGACTACATAGCCGCAGCCATCCTGACGGCAATGGCAGTCAGTATCGGAAACACACATCTTGCCCAAATCAAGCAGGGATGGGTGGAAAGTCCTATTCTGTATATGGCATTGATTGGAAGACCGGGCGCAAACAAGAGTCATCCCCTCAGCTTTGCCATGAAGCCTTTCCTTGATTATGACTATAAGCGAAATCAGGAATTTGAAAAGGCTCTTGCCAAGTACGATGAACTGATGGGCATGAGCCGCAAGGAACGTGTGGAAAGCGGTGGAGAACAATTTCCACAAGAACCTATCCGCAAGCGTTTCCTGGTTTCTGATGTAACGCCCGAAGGTTTGAGTCTCATTCATGCACAGAATAAACGGGGCTTATGCCTATGGGCAGACGAACTGTCCGCTTGGTTCAAGAATTTCAACCGCTATAACAACGGCTCAGAGGAGCAGTTTTGGCTGTCGGTGTTCAGTGCCAAGACCACTATATCCGACCGTAAGAATGCCAAGAGTTCCATCTTCATCAAGCGTCCGTACATCTCGGTTATTGGTACTATCCAAAAGAAAATCCTGAACGAGTTGGCAAAAGGTGAACGCTCCAGCAACGGTTTTATTGACCGTATTCTGTTTGTGATGCCCAATCTGCAACAGAAGGCACGTTGGAATGACAAGGAATTGCAGGAAAGCATCGAACAGGAATGGAATGCCATCATTGAGAAACTGATACAGCAAGAGTGTAGCTTTAACGAGTTCGGAGAAATTGAACCGCACGTTCTAACCTTCACAGAAGAAGCTAAAAGACGACTTTACGAGTGGCAGCATCACTTTTCCGAACTATGCGACCGAGAGACCAACGACACGATTGTCAGTATCTACTGCAAGTTGGAGATATACATCATCCGCTTCTGCTTGATAATCCAATTAGCCCGATGGACTTGCGGAGAGTGCGACAAGACACATATCGACCTGCTGACGGTGGAACGAGCTATCAAACTGACGGAATACTTCAAGGAATCTGCATTGAGTGTGCAGAACATCTTAAATGAGAATGCTCTTACCAGTCAGCAACAAACGATAGTCAATCAGCTTCCGCCATCTTTCACGACTGCCCAGGCAATAGAGTTGGCTGAGCAGAACGGAATGAAGGAACGGACATTTCAACGCTTTCTCAATGATAACATCGGAACACTATTTCGCAAAGAGAAGCACGGAAAATATTCAAAAATTAACCCGTGACATTTTTGTCGGTTTTGACACTTTCCAAGCGAAAACGACAATAACGACAAAAGTGACACACTAAAAACAAAACATAATGAGTACACACAGATTCATATTAGAACCCTACAAAGGTGTCAGCACCCGGCACACATGCCCGAACTGTCATCGCCAAAGATGTTTTTCCAAGTATATTGATACGGAGAAGCAAATTAAGTTCCCCGAGTACGTGGGACGTTGTGACCACGAGCAGAAATGCGGTTATCACTTCACGCCCCGTGATTACTTCGAGCAGAACCCGACGGAGAAAGAAAAGTTCTCGGATAACACCTTCAGAAGCTATGCTCCTGTTAAAGAGGCGCAGCCCGTGGTCACCTCTTATATTGATTTGGACATCGTCAACCAGTCATTACGAGGCTATCCGTCGAACAAGTTGTTTCAATTCTTATCAACTCAGTTTGGAGAATCCGAAACAATGAAGCTGATGAAGAAGTACAAAGTCGGAACATCCAAGTATTGGGACGGTGCAACTGTATTCTGGCAGACGGACAATCAGAACAGGGTCCGTACAGGGAAGATTATGCTATACAATCCCGAAACTGGTAAGCGAGTAAAAGAACCATACAATCATGTTACGTGGGTACACTCTGTACTGCACAAAAGGGCCTATAATCTGAGGCAATGTTTCTTTGGAGAGCATCTGCTTCCCGAGAAAAAGAACCGCCCCGTTGCATTGGTCGAAAGCGAAAAGACCGCCCTCATCGCATCCTATTACCTACCTCAATTCCTATGGATAGCATCAGGGGGAAAGAACGGTTGTTTCAATGCCAATAGCCTATCCGTTCTTGCGGGAAGAAGCGTTGTGTTGTTCCCCGACTTAGGAGCAACTGACTATTGGCAGAGCAAAATCAGACTGATGAAAAGTTGTGGAATCGAGGTGCAGATGTTCGATTATCTGGAGGCAAACGCCAGCGAAACCGATCGGAAGGAGGGGTTCGACATTGCAGATTATCTGCTCAAAGTGAAGCCTGACGAAGCTGTACTTCAGCAGATGATTAAGAGGAATCTCGCTCTGAAAATACTGATAGATGCTCTCGATTTGAAGCTCGTCAGTGTGCAACGAGGCATCCCTCATCCAAAGGTTTCACCACCTAAAAAACGAGGTTTCAGACTATGACCGAAGGGAAGAAATATGAGACTTTTTTACTGTAGCAAGTTAATGTCGGTGTATTACATTCCCCGACCACTTGCTCCTCAAAAAGTCTGAGGAAACGGCTCCCGATGGTCACAAATTATTCACTAAAAAACAGAATCAAATGGAAAAGAAATATACGATAACTCTCCGTCTGACTGATATGCAGTACACCTTACTCGGTGCGATTTGCAGACGGACAAAGCGGACTCAAAGTGAAGTCATCCGCTCGTTCATTGAGAACGGTTCGGTACGTGAACGAATCTCACAAGAACACATCTACATCATTCGTCAGTTGGTTGGCGAGAGCACCAATCTCAACCAGTTGGCGAGGCAGGCAAACACCTATGGCTTCTCTGCTGTTGCCAAGCGATGCGAAGAGATGGCGGAACGTATTAACCAACTTATAAAACGGCTTAAAGATGATAGGTAAACAAACGAAAGGAACATCGTTCAATGGATGCGTCTGCTACGTCCTCAAAGAAGAAAAGTCCAAGTTACTGGAGGCTGTCGGAGTGGACGGAACGCCCGAACAGATGGCGGAGCAATTTGAGTTGCAATCGCTGCTCAACGACAAGGTAAAGAATATTGTCGGACACACTTCGCTCAACTTCTCTCCAGAAGATAGCGACCGTCTGAAACATGATGATGCGCTGATGTTGCAAATCGCTCATGACTACATGAAGCTGATGGGTATTCAGAACACACAATACATCGTTGTCCGGCACATTGACCGTGAACATCCGCATTGCCACATCGTCTTCAATCGGGTGGACAATGATGGCAAGACGATTAGTGATAAGAACGACTTCCGCCGAAATGAGAAAGTTTGCAAGATGCTGACGGCTAAATATCGGCTGCACTTTGCAAACGGCAAAGATCATATCAACAAGGAACGCTTACGCCCTTACGACCGTGCAAAGCACGAGATATACAAGGCTTTGAAAGAAGAACTGCCGAATGCCAAGAGTTGGAACGAACTAAAAGACGCTCTTGCTGACCGGAACATTGATATGAAATTCAAAGTCAGCCGGACGACACGAGAAATACAAGGTGTCAAGTTTGAGTATGGTGGTTTCTCGTTCTCAGGCTCAAAAGTCAGTCGTGAGTTCAGCTACATGAACATTGACAACCGATTGGAAGAGAATGCTTGTGCATCCTTGTTTGAATCAGCCCAGCAGAAGCCTAAGCATGAAGAGGCAGAGGTGCAGCAAAGCATTTCTCATCTTGATGAAGGAGCGGGCATAAGTCTTGGTCTGCTAAACGGCAGTTCATCTTACGATGCTACTGCTGCAGAAGAAGCCGAGTTCAATCGCCTAATGAAGAAGAAAAAGGCTAAGCGCAAGCGAGGCTTTCATTTATAATCAATTTATTAACAATTTAAACTTAATCAATTATGTTACACAACGATTTAATTTGTGATTTCAATCTCTACCTGTGTGAGAAGTTCGGCTACAGAAACAGTTGTAGCGTGATGCAAAATGCCAATGGCTTTTGCGTGAACATCCGTGAGTGTGATTTAGAGTGCTACATCCGCTTCTGGGAGTACAGCAACGGCGTTGGCAACTTCCCCGACTGGAGCATCATCATCGTGCGCAGTAACTTCAAGAAGAACCAAGACGAAAATCTGAAAGACTTGGCCCGCTTCTTCAAAGAGTACATGCCACGCTTCGGCTACAAGTACCTTTGTACCGAGGGTGATGAATACGGCTATTACCAAACACTCGGCTTGAGGCTTGTCAGAAAAGACCTTTGCGGACACAATTATGCACTGGCACTGAAGGATTTGAATGTCTGATTCGTGATTTGAGAATAAGGAAGGGAAATCCCCTTCCTTATTCTAACATACCCTTTATCTGTTTATCAAAATCAGAATCAATGGGCTGAGTCCGATTGAAAATATCATATTCTTGTTCGGCCTTTGCCTTAGCTTGAGCTGCAGAAATACGTCCCTTATCTGGTAATATCCGATAATCGTTGAAAGTAAGGAACTTATTTACACTGGCAGCGAACTGCTCCATCGTGAAAGCGTTTTGACGCTCTATTTGAATTTCGATATAATCAAAATAAGAAGTTACAGCACGTTCTAACTGACGGATTTCTTTTTCCTGTAAGTAATTCTTCGCTATTGACACATCAGATTTCAATATACGACCATCGGGCGAGTTCTTCCATGTTGTCAATCCCATGTGTTCCTTTGTATGGTCTGCTTTGTGATATATAATTTCCGCTGCCGTTTGGCCAGTAATTGCATAATGAAATCGGTTCTGTATCATGGCATAGAAATCATGAGTCGTAGGTGAGTTCTTATCATAATCAATGCAACATTCCGCATATATGTCTGTAATTTTCTGCCAAATTCGCCGTTCACTCGCACGGATGGAACGTACTCGCTCAAGTAACTCGCGGAAATAATCAACACCAAAAATAGTTTTTCCTTGCTTCAAACGGTCATCATCAAGAACAAATCCCTTTTTAATATATTCATTGAGTATCTTGGTAGCCCATTGACGGAAACGGGTTGCCTGCAACGAATTAACACGATAACCAACAGATATAATGGCATCAAGATTATAGAACTGTGTATTATAAGTTTTGCCATCTTCTGCAGTATGTGCAATTTTTGCACATACTGAATCTTGCTGAAGTTCAGATGAATCAAAGATATTTTTTAGGTGTTTAGATATTACGGTTCTATCTACACCGAAAAGCTGAGCCATAGCCTTTTGCGTACACCATAGCGTTTCATCTCTAATAATTACCTGAACTTTTCCATTTTCATCAGGAAGATTGTATAATATGAATTGAATTTCTTGTGACATAATAGTAAGACTAATTCAATTATGAAATTTTATCATTTAGGAAATCCACATCTGACTTTTGCAAATTGTCTTTTGAAAGTAGTCCTAACTTAAACTTTAAGATTCTTCTCAACTTAGTTTTTCCTCCTCCTGATAAAGCAAAATAATGGCTGGAATAATTTACATCCCTAATTTTATTGATATATGAATCGTATGATTCTTGAATACCATCAACTTCAAGAATATTTTTCAAAATATCAAATAAAACAGATATTCCAATTGTTTTTAGTATTACACTGCCATTCGTCGCATTTTCCCACAATATAGTTTTAACAGATAAAAAATACTTTTCAAGGACTGAATACAGTTCATCATCTTTTGAGGCTAAATATAAATATCTAAGTACCGGCTTACCATTTGGAAGAACGCCACGTGTTTTATCGCTCCAGATGCTATTTTTCTTCATTGCTAACAAATCGCGGTCTTTTTGCGGATTGCTAGATATTAAGCTCATAATGCCTTCAACCATGGCTGCGGTGGATAGTAGCCACTTGTCCTTATTTACCATCTCCTCTAGTTCATAGAATAACGGAGCCAACTTGATTTTTTGATATAATGGGGACTCTTTGGTAAAGTTAAATCTTCGTGTGATGTATACAGCCAATTTTTCTGGCGACCAAGTATTTTGAGGCTCATTGTCCACATCGAATCCAAACAGCTCCAATGCCAAACTCTTATCTACACGCTTCTGGTTTCCATTAATTGTAGCAAATAAATATGCTTGATACGGATTTGGTAAATCTACAAAAATAGAACAAACTAATTCTATATCTAAGCAATTGGCATCTGTATATTTAAACGCATTTAATCGGTGTTGTCCATCAATCACTAATGATGAGACCTCATCAGGGATGATGAGATTATAAATGTCTGGGGAACTGGTTTGCCTAACATCCCATCTGTGCCCAATATCCTCTATGATTCTTCCATCTTTATCAATATTTGCAGCAATTAATATTGATGTCGGGAAGCTCATTTCGTCGGACATTATAAAGTTCGCAATGGCTTTTAGACGCTTTTCATTTAGTGGACGTTGATTGCCCCTCAAATTTCCATCTTTATCATATCTGGCTACAGATGAGGTTGATATTTTCAACAAGTCACCTGCTTTAATTTTTGATATATAAAATTCACCTAATGGTTGAACCACCTTTATTGCTTTTACTTCCATAATGCTAATTATTTGTTAAATTGACTCAAACCTCCTCCAAGCGCATCTACACTTTCGTCTAGATTCTTGTTGTCAAGATTTTGATACCACCATATAAATGGATAACTAGTATATGATAATAGTGAAACAGTTAATGCTCCTAATTTATTATTCTTACTGATTAAAGAGATAACTACGAAACATAGCACAAAAGAAACTATTGGAATAACATAGTTGGCAAACACTTCAAATTTCTTGCTACTACCGATTAATGACAAAATCTTTTCTGCACAACTTGGTGCTAGTGATGAAATGACTATTGTAATAAATCCCAACGAAGTTGCTTTCCAATCTAAATTGTCAAACAATGCAGATAACCAAATAGAAGATGTGCCTAAAACAATAATTATAAGAAGCTGTATTAACTTCATTCGATTCTTTATAATGTTCTTTATAAATCCCATATGATCATCTCATAAAAATTTCTTGTTTAACCCATTCCAAATCATTTGCAATTGATTGGTCTTGCATCATTCTCATGATGTAATAAAAACCTCCATTGGCATACTCATTTATTAAGTCAATTGCTTTTGTTGGCTCTTTCATGATCTCAAGAGAGCCAGCTTTGGCAATACACATGCATAATAACGCTTCAGCATCTTTTTCGCCACCTCCATTGTACATTGTATTCAAACTAAATGGACGATCTGCTATCGGAGATTGTAATGGCCTGCGTTCATCATGCAAAAAACCAACAACGGCCGCCCAAACAAAACATTGCCAATGATAAGAAAATACATTATAAGCACCACCTTGTTTATTTGAGAATTTAAGGATCACATTATCCTTTACATTTTGTTCGAATGAAAATTTAATTTCAAATATATTTTCCATACGAGTCTTATTTTAAGATTGTTATTTGAGTTGAAACCTCATGCTGACCGCGTTCAGAATTTCCACTATATATTTTACTCTCCAAACAATATATTCTTGATACATTACTTTGATTCTGTAAATCAAGATATTTTTCACTTTCTATATCTACATCCTTGGTCAATATAATGGACTGTCTGAATATGTCTTTGATACCAAGCAAGTATTTATGGGTTGTTTCCAAGTCAAAACTAGATGTAGGAGCATCACTTATAAATGGATAATATATACCCATTGCCTCTTGATTCAAAGACAACAATGCATTGATTATGCTCATCTTTTTCCTATCTTCGTGACTGGTATTTAGACCAGCATCAAACTCAATAGAATAATCTTCTCCAATCTTCACATTACCTTTATAACCATTGTCATGCTCTGTGAATTTTGCATAAAAGATGTTTGCTCTTTCTTCTATTTTGTGAAGCAAATCCTTTCTAGCATTTTCCTGTACTCTCTTGCATATATCTTCAAGGAACGTAGAAATGTGTTTCCATTCTGTCTCTGGTACTTTTGCTACAGTTGTATCTTTTGCTCCTAACTTTTCCAATTCTCGCTCTGTCGCACGTAAATCACTTCTATAATTACTAAGAGTTTGCTTGGACGCTTCTAATTTCCTTTGCTGTGTATCTAAATTGCTTCTACTTGCTCGTATCGTTGAGTTAATAATACCTGCAGTTTCTGCTTGGGTCACAGGATCCACACCATATTTTTTCTTTATATCTTCTATCTGTTCGTCCAACTTGCGTTTTTCATCTTGCTTTTTTCTTCGTAAGGCAAGATATCTTTCAACTTCATCTTCACTATCTTTCCATTGCTTGTCAATTTTTGATAAAGAAATTAGCAACGAATCAGGATAGTCTTGAATCTTACCAACAAACATATTGAACTGTTTTGACAATTGCATATTGTTGGTATACTCTTCCATCTCTCTTAAGTACTCTTCTTGCAGTTTTAATCTCTCGGTGATATAATGATATTGAGCATCCTCTTCTGTAAATTCAGTACCACATACAAAACACTTTTTATCCTTAAGTATTTCTTCCAGTTTTGAGCGGCTAGGATTGTCCAAATATTTTTTTTCGGGAATAGTATATTCTTCTTCCTTATGCTTCTCAATAATTTCTTTACATTGCTTTATCATCGGCTCTATTCCACGAAGAATCCACAAAGAAGGAAGCTTTTCTCTCTGAAACTTATCTATACGAGTTGTCTCGGTCAAGAGCCTGTCTATATCATTTTCACAATCTTTGTATTTCTTTACTAGCATAGAGAAACTAGCTAATCCAGAAATTTTTGTTTCTCCATCAGCCAATGCAATTTTGATCGTTTCTATATTTGATTCAAGTTGTTTCTTCGTTTCTTCTTCTTTGGTTATTTTGTAATTTAGCGTGTCGATGGTTGCTAATAGGCCTTTAACACTTGCATTGTGTTTATTCACTTCTTTCAGCTTACGATTTTCAATACCAGTAATCTTTAATTTAGATTTACTGATTATCTCTGATAGTTTCTCATAATAAGGAAAATATGAGATATGTTTTACGGCAGCTTTTAATGTCTCTTTATTTCTAAAGTTGATTAGACTTTCAAGTGACTCTCCTTGGAACCATATATAGTTTCTGATGCCATCAGGGAATAACTCATTAATTTTATCCTCTGCCAACAAGTCGTTAAGCACCTTTGTCCCTGTATTGGAATCAAAAGACACCTTCAATATATTGGGCCTTACTTGCCAAGCATTATTTGAATCCCATTCTTCTTCACTAAGCCTTAATGCACTAACAGAACGTTCTATAATGTAGATGATGCCTTTGTCATCTTCAATCTCTATCTGTACAGAAGCTGTGACTTCATCATTTACCTGAGCGTAAAACAGAGCACGTTTATTAATAAACTCGTAACGTTGCATCGCAAATTTTGCAGACTGTGGCAAATTATCTGTTGTACACCAACCAATGCCGGTAATATAGATCTTACCAAACAAGACCCAATAGAAAGCATTGAAAAGTTTAGATTTACCTTTTCCTCCGTTACCTATAATTAGGTTCAAACCATTAGAAAACTCCATGGTTTGACTTTCATAATATGACTGAAAATTTTCGATAGTAATATTTTTAATAATCATAACCTTACATATTATGAGTTACATATGTTTTTAATATTGGCAATATATTGATTTGTCAATGCATCCGCATCTCCAACGCTAGTTGATAAATCTGTCAGCATCTTGGCAACCTCTTTTGCTTTCTCAAAGTTCACAGTAACCCTTTCAGCTCCAGATTCGACTGTCTGATTTATCTCTTTCTCAATTGCCTTATACATTTCGTCTTGTATAGCCATAGTATTTTATTAATAATTTTTGTTTTCTTCTTCAAGCATCTCAAATAAATCTATTCTCAAAGCTTCGCAATAATTCTTTAAGTCCCCATACAAAATGTCTATTTGATTATCTGCTAAGGCGGCAAAGTTTACAATACGTTTAACTTCACTAATGAACATATTACGCTCTATACCAGATGATTCATCTAGAACATTCGGTGGGGTAACAATTAAATCCCAAATTGTAGCTTTATCCTTTCCTTTACATTTTCTTAGCACACGTCCACGACGCTGGACAAATTGACGCGGATTCCCAGTACTAGAACAGAATATAGCGTGTTCAGCACGCGGTATATCCACACCTTCATCCAAACACTTCATTGAAAGTAGAATTTGAATGTCTCCATCTGCAAAACTTTTCAATATGCTTGGAGCATCATCAAGTCCACTAATGTATTTATGATAGCTATATCCTTGGTCCTTAAACATCTGGGCATATTCATCTATGATGTGAATATCATCCTGTTCTATGTCGTATGAATCTCTTTCGGAATAGTTCGGCTCATACCCCTCCGGCACAAAAACAAATGTATAATTCAATTTTCGCTTTCGTTTTAGTTCTTCCAGCAGATTTGAAATTGCGACTTTTTTGTTTTCAGCTTTATGTATAATTCTCTTACGTTTTAATAATAGATTTTCTGCTTCAGGTTTATATTTCCCTGTATCAGAATCAATAAACTTTCTTAGTTGAGTCGAAATGTATTCGTATTCCTCCATCTCAGAGTTTGTCAATTCAACAAAGATGGGGTAATAATCATAGTGGCATAATATGTCTTCTTCAATTGCTTGCTTCATTGTATATCTATAAGTATACTTCGGAGGTCTTGAATTAAAGAATTCATATAGCTTTTCTGAACCTAAATCGTCATATATACGCTCTGGTGTTGCTGACAAACCAATACGCCATCGAATATTATTGGGCAGATGTCTTAAAGAACTAGCAGAGCCGATATTATGTGCTTCATCTGCGATATATATAAAAGTATCTATACCTTTAACCTTAGATATAAACGATTGTATGTCTTTGCGATTAAACGTTGCATATGTCGTAATAAGAATAATGCTTTTGGACTGGTCTAACAGACTTCTTGTTATATATCTATTCAAGTTGTATTTCCAATCCTTGTCTGTATATGTAGATATTACATTTTGAAAATTGAAAGTACCCACTTCTCTTTGCCATTGAATAGCTAATGCCTGGGTAGGAACAACAATTATGGCTTTATAATATCCATTTTCTTTGTATTGTTTCCTCAAACAGTTTAGGGCTGTAACTGTCTTACCAGAGCCTGTAGCCATAGCAAAAATGCCATTCTTATTATTTTTTATCCACGCATTGTAGGCATCTAACTGAATCAATCTTTCTTCAGGAAAGGGGAAGCGTGGTTCTTGCTCTTTTAATTCTATTTTATCAAGAAGTCTTTTTGATAATGGCTTATAATGACTTTCAGAAGATAGATTCTCCCTTATATCTATACTATTATCCAGTAGTTGTTCAATTGATGTGGTCGGGAAATTATTGTTAATAAATATTTTAACATCATCCATAGGTATATGAACCAAATGTGGTGTATCATTTTCCCATGATTTATCAAACAATGTTTGATATTCTGATATTCTTTTATCATCATCTGGAGATGTGAATACAGTTATAGTTTCTCCATTAAGCTCTAATGCAGAATGAGAGAAATTTGCAGAACCAATAAATGCGACCTTTCTTCCTTCGTCATCTGTAAAAACACCATACTTATCGTGGCCGAGTCCCCCATTTGGTGAAATTGTTGCAACGAACTCAATTCTATTAATTGAAATTAGATATGACAAACATCGGAAAAAATGTTCATCCTCCTTAGATAGCGTTTTGGCCAATTTGGTAATATCTGATAGTATGCGACATTCGTAATCCTCGACCAGATGTTTTTGACCATTAAGAATTGCCTCCTTATCTTCTTTACTTAGAAAGTGATTTATAACAACACGCATTTTCCCACCATTCGCAATGAACAATGCGAAACCATAAGCAAGACTTCTTATCCCACTTGACGAAAAGAAACCTAGCCCCAAATCAAAAGTTGAACTTTCAATTAATGCCTCGGTGAAAAATTCTTTAGGTTCATCATATCCTGAAGAATAACTATGCTCGAAATGTATATCCTTTAACATATTATACATTCTAACCCGTTAGCAATTTTATCTATTAAGTAATCATAACCATTTAGATTTGGATTATCTCTCAACTCATTATTCATTAATTGCAATCCATCATCAATATGTAATTTGATATACTTCGGAATATCCTTATCGGTTTTGTATATTCTATACTTAACACAAATAAGTCCTATATAATATGGTGTGTTACTGCCAAATAGAACATTTTTACTATACTCTTTGCCTTGCGAGTCTGCAATATCAGTTAAAGACAAGACACGATTCTTAGAGAGAGAGTATGTAAAGGCAATTCGCGCAATTATATTCTCAGCGCCCAAGTTAAATTTACGGCTCAAGTCAGTAACAATTTGCTTATTGGCCTTTGATGTTTTAATCGATGTGAACATAATTACAATGTATTAAATAACTTACTGGGTTCTACTTCCCTAAGCGATGAGCATCCGTCTCTATTCTCAATAACGTACACACTATTCACATTTGGCAATAATGCACTGTATTCATTTTCTGACAATTCCTTACCCAATAAAGGGAAGATGACAACTTGCTTTGATACATTTGGATAGAATTTTGTTATAATGTTATGTGAGTGGATACTATCAAATTTTTGAAGAGGGCTATCAATAAACACCGGGAAGTCGATACCAGATTCCTCAACAAGTGCGTTAAGAATAGCTGTAGCGTATAGCTGCTGTTCACCCTTTGATAGTTTCTCTTTACTAATAACCCCATTAGTCTTGTCTAGTAATTCAATCTCTATCAAATCATCATTAAGATTAATCCTGACATTATGGATAAAATCTGCCTTATGCATCAATACATCAATACCTGACATTATCTTCTTTTCAAGAGAGAATTTACGTTTTGTTCTTAAGTCAGTTAGGAATGATGTTAATTCAACAATAAGTCGTTCTGCAATAACATCCTTTTCTTTGTCGGAGTTATTAACACGTATTTGTTTAGCCACCTCTGATAACTGTTTCTTAAGAACTTTAAGATCTTTATTCATCGTACCTATCAATTCTGATAGTTGTCGTGTTTGAATATCCAATCGTGCAAGCGATTCGTCAACTTTCGCTTTTCGTATTCTTATTTCTTTAATATTAACATTCCCATCATCATATTCTGATTCAACAATCTTACGTTGCGTCTTAGTAAGAAAAAGCGCATTATTCTTAATGTCCTTAACGAGTTGTTTGAAAACAGTATTAAATGAGTATTTGATATTGTCAAATAGAGCTTGAAACTCGTTTATCTCATTATCATTAAAATCAACCAACACTTTTATATTTGTATGCGCTTCGTTTATGTCAATGGCGTTCTGCTTAAACGATTCGGTTATGATTGCTTCGATTGTTTTCTTCTGAGATTCGGTTAAACCTAATTTAGATACTCTATCAGATATCAATGTATGTGTGGATTGTAATACGGAATTAATTATTGACCGACTTGTTGCTGTCGTTTTAACCTCCTTCTCTGCTAAAACTTGATTCATCAAATCAGCAAATAATTTACCAGAAATCGCAAAAGGAGCGATATCCAGCATATCACGTAATTGATTTTTTAGTTTCTTGTCCTTCTCTTTTAATACAACAAGCAATTCTTTTTGTTTTTTAAGCTCCTCTAAACTTATAGCATTACCTTCTCGTATTAACCTTTCTTGCAATTGTATAGATTCTGTCCTGTATTGCTGAATTTGGTTGTCTACATTTTCTCGCTCTCTCTCTCTTTCCTTGATTTGTGCTTCCATGCATACAACACTATTCTGCAATTTATCCAATTTCGCTTTACTTACAGTTGAACCAGCACTTTTCCTGAATTTTAAGCGTAAGTTTTCGAGATTTCGTTTAATGTCCTCATATTTCTTTATGCCTAAAACCTCACTATATGCTGTGCTTAAACGTCGCTTCTCATCTAATGATTTAACCTCTGCAATGTTTACAATTTTCTCAGCATCAAAAAAGAAAAATTTGGCAATATCTTTAGACAAGATAAAATCATTTATAAAGATATCGTAACCTACCTCTCTTGCTAACTCATTAACTTGTCCATCAATCAAGACGTCAATAGATTCAACATCCAAGAAATAATCATAAGTTCTTCTAATTGTTATTGTGCGACATGGTATAGAAGGAATGAAAACATCTATAAGATTTATCTCGACAAAATACTGGGCATCTTTTTTTATATACTCACTTTCTGGTGAATATCCGTGTTTTACAATTTGTTTACGATCTTCAGTACCAACCTCGTATATACATACAGCATTTGCCAATTCCTTATTTAAGTTTTGACGGGCATAGCCTTTATACCCTTGGGCATCATTAATTTCACGTCTAAACTTTTCATCAACATCTACCATTAACTTTCCATAAAGACACCACACAAGTGATGTCAGGAAAGTTGTTTTCCCAAAACCGTTATTCCCAGCTACTAAGAATATATTCTTAGCATCTTGCTTGAATAAAATCTTATTGTGACCTTTATAGGCACGATAATTATGTAATACTATTGATTCTATAAACATGGTTTACTGTTGATTAAGGTAATTGTCCAATCGCTTCTCAATATCACCTTGAAGACCATTATTATTCATCAAGATAGTCTTACTTTTTTGAAGAGAAACCAAATCATTTATCAAATGATAATCCTCGGGATGCGCCACACACACCTTTTCTAGAATTAGGCGTTCTTGATATTGCATATTTTCAAGGGGCATATTGCGATTGTATACCCCATTATATATATCTGTTACTTTTGGAGAAAAAAAGCCGTCACGATACCAATTAATTTGAATAGCTACCAGTTCTTGATTAGAAATCAGCTCCATGTGTGGCTTTATCTTTTGCATATTTCGCTGTAACTCCAATAGCTTTTGTAGCATATCGCAACGATATTCAAAGGTGTAATTTCCTTGGTTATGACCGTTTTCATCTTGAGCAGGCTGACCATTCCGGCGAGTCGGGTATCTGTTCTCTGAAACATTCCTGCCTGCCACCATTTCATCTCTATATTCTAATAATGAAGCCATCCATTGATTACCGTTATCAATGAGCGCTTTCATGGATTTGTCTTCTTTAACAACAGTACAGACCCAGCATCCGAATCTACTTTGACCGCATGATGGTTGAGTCTTATCTGTTATAACATTTGGGCATTCGTAGTCATCTGCAGTGGCATCTTTGTATATCTGAGAAAGCTTTTTGTTATCATATCCCCATGGAGATGGTTCATAATTCAGAATATGCCAAACCTCTTCTAAATACAAATCTTTAATTGGCGGATATGTATATGTATTGGGGTTTAGCGGATGCTTGGTCAGCCTTTTCCCTTTAATTTCATGACGACGAATTGATTTTGCTCGGGTTGCACTTTCTGTGAGTCTAGTACCAATTAGGACTATAGCCTCTCCCATAGCATCTACCTTATCAAGAATAAATTGGGTTGTTGGCTTAATCTTCAATCGATCAGTACACCATCTAAATGTATTATTGGGGACAGGGTACCCCTTCCCCAAAAAACTAATCCAAAAACTATCTTCTAGTTTAGGAACAGTTACTTGTACGTTAATAGGCAGCTTCTGCTCAATTGCTGCAGTACGTATACAATCCAAGACTTCAACTATGTAATCTGTTATAATTGGATTTTCTACAAGTGTATCATTATTAACAACATATACAGGTCTTGCAAGAGCGAGGTCACCTTTCTCTTTACGAATAGCAACTAGTGCTCTCCATACTAAAGTTAGTACAACCGTACTATCTTTTCCACCACTAAAGCCAATAATCCATGGTATATTATTATCTTTTTCAAGATATTGTTCCTTTATATCGGCTATTATTTCATTTATTCTTTGTGACATTCTAAATTATAGTTTTTGCGATTTCAATAATGCTCGAACATCTACATCCAACAAATTTGCGATTTTTTGTAGTTGGGCGATAGACGGTTGGGATTTATTGGAGCACCATCGTGAAATAGTATTTTCAGATTTACCCATTTGCTCCGCCAACCATCTATTTGTTCGTTGCTTTTCTACAAGTACAACTTTAATCCTATTCATCATCATTTGTTGATTATTCGACATATGTTTTCAATTTATACCAGTGAAATGATTAACAAAAATACTGCTATTTTCCCACATTGCCAAGAATATCAACCAAATCAACTCATATTTAGTGGAAATAGTCTGCGTTACATCACAGAATACTACGACAATCTCATGATGTTCCAGACAAGTTTAATACTGATACAATACAACCAATGTAATTTGTTCATGCCATAATACTAGCCCACTCTTTACTCATAGATAACCAAGTGGTTACAATTTTGTTTTGCAAGATTAACCTATTATGGATGTTTGTCAGTTATTGGAAAATTTCAAATAACTGACATAAAAGTAGAGCCTCAATGTACCATCTTCATGAAACATTGAGGCTCTACACAAATACGACCTAGTTCTAATCTACCACAAGGAACTTGCCCGACTCAAAACCATTGGTTATATGCTCGTTTTGAAAGATATATCCCATTTGGTTGCTAACGACCTTCGTTCCGTTTATCTCCGCATCTATGTTGGTATGCGAATGGCCGTAAATCCAAGCATCAATGCGGCTGTCGGCAATAAGTTCACCCAGTTCTGTGGCAAATGCACTATTCAAGACAGAACCTTTGTGATGAGGTGCAACCACTTCCAATGTTGGGAGATGATGCGTCACTACCACAACGTGCCTTGCGGTACTCTCTGCCAAACTACGTTTGATGAAATCCAGGCAGAATGTGTGCATCTGATTGAAATCCTCTGTTTGAAGCAATTTCCCCTGATACATTATCTGCCGAAAGTCATTCATGCCTTTCCAAACGAAATACTCATCAGCCGGAGCAATCTGAGACCAAAGCGTACTCATGATAAAGTCTGTATCATCAATCCTTAGCACTTGATTCTGATAATACCCGACATTCTCCTTGAACATCCATTTCCATTGCAAACCCCTATCCATTATATCACAGTAATTGTAATACTCGTGGTTTCCGGGGACTATGAGTACCTGGCGATAATTGGCAGATGCCCATTTCCAGAACTTCGCCAAGGGTGCAACAGTATCTTTCAGATAGAATATATCTCCGGCAAGTACCAACACGTCACCCGTTATCGGTAGCTCATTCTGTTTCAACCACCTGCTGTTATCGCTAAACTCCAAATGTAGGTCACTCATATATTGAATCTTCATTTTATTGTCCTCCCTTCTCTATTTGCTTGTTTATAATTCTTTTAACTTGCTCAAATGATACAGGCGTAAAGTTGTTGTTATCCACACCTACATCATATTGTGTCGGATAAAGGTATTGAAGTCGGGCAGCATCAATTCCGGTGTTATTCTTCCTCGTATGCACATGACCGAATAGTTGCCACACATCTTTGTATCCGCCATCAAAGCATAGAAACGGATAATGATTCAAGTAGATTTTCTGTTTATCCACCTCAATGCACATTTGCATGGCTACCGATTCAAATCTGTTGGCATAACCTTGACGCAAATTCTTCAAATCATGGTTGCCGACAATCAGATATATCTTTCCGTTCAATCGGTCTAACATCTTTGTCCACTCGGCAGAACCACCTAAACAGAAATCGCCCAAGTGAAAGACAATATCATCCTGACCAACTGTATTATTCCAGTTGGAGATAATGGTCTCATTCATCATTTCCACATCCTTAAATGGCCTATTACAGAAACGAATGATGTTCCCGTGGTAAAAGTGGGTGTCGGATGTAAAGAACACCCTGCTACCATCAAATTTTTGATTCATTTCTTCTCAATTTTATGTGCATCACTGCACGTTAATAATATAGTTGTCAACACCCATCAGACGGAAATGACAGAGAGAAGTTTTGCAAAAGCAACTGTCACAAACGGGCATAAAACAAAATAGTTGGAAAGCTTGGTAAGGACTCTCCAACTATTCAGTTTTTATTCTGTATCAGAATACAATAAATTGCACCTGGCTATGTTCGTTGGAAAGTATTCACAATGCGAGGGGTAATGCCGGAAACGTGAACAAACGACACAGATTCCGGGCGTTTACGATCCTGAATTGCGGCTACTGATAATATGTTCTTTCTGTTTCTTTGCATTATTATATCTTATATTGTTTCAAACAACGATGCAAAATTAGCGAATAATATTCAACCTTATATCATTTTTTTGTAAGAATCTGAATACGCAGCCTTTGCGTTGCTCTAACATTCATCATCTTCGTCTTCAAATCCTTCGGATGCGTTAGCAACCAGAGCCTTTCCTATTTCCATCTGCAAGAATTTAGGAAGGCGAAGTAGCTTGGACATTAGCTGGCTGTAAGTGAACTCTACTTTGGTATCAAGTATCGGTTCTTCTTCAATGTCAGTATCTATGCTCTTTACAACTTCTGCATCATTTGTAAATTCTGAAAAGTCAGCTTTCTCCGGCCAGTTCTCTATCATTCCATCATGATTGATTCTAAGTCGGATATAATCCCCACAGTCATCAGCTTCCGGTATCAGTCCGTTTGGTACATAACCTGCTATTTTGCATATCACCTGTTTGTCTTTGTCAAGCAGGAAGTATGTTCCGCTATCACACACCTTTGCTTGGAAGTATAGGCTTCCGTATTCCGGCTTCCAATTCAAAAGCTTGTGAGTCTTCAGATTTATCACCGCCGTCCACATTCCTTTAGAAACCAAAGGATAGCTATTTTTATACAGTTCACCAAGCCACGCATTAGTATAACTGCACATGTCCTCATCAAACGGAATGTATATCATAAGGTAGTGGGCCACCTCATTCAAATTCCGCTCTTTGACTCCTGCCAATATCTGCTTTGCCATAATCTATGTAATTAAATGTTTATCAGTAAACCCAAATCCACGTCCGGAATGATTGCATCCGTAAGTTTGTCTTGTACAAGGAATCCCATGTAGAGCGGGATGGTGAGTATGCTTCCCTCGCGCCCTACATTGTATTGTCCCAACTTGATGGCGTTGTTCACGTGATACACATCCCTGTTCTTAAGAACGGTGGTCATGCTTTTTGCTTTGCCTGCTTTTGCTTTGACTTCAAGGACAACACATTCGCCTTTGAACCTTACCAAGAAGTCAAGTTCGAGACCGCTTTCCTTGTGGAAGTAATACAGCTTTTGTCCGGACTTGCAAAGGAAGTCTGCCATGAGATTCTCAAAGATGGCTCCCTTGTAGCCCAAAAGGTTACCCTTTAATATGTCTATCTGCGTTCCATAATTGAGCATGGCCATCAGGATGCCTATGTCAGTGGTATATACCTTGAAGCAATCTTTGATGGCATTACCGTCCAAAGGCAGTTCCGTGATGGATGTGTTATGGCACCGTTGAACTATTCCGGCATCCTCCAGCCATTGGATGCTTCCCATGTATTGCGAAGCCCGTCCGCCTTTCTTTACTATGGAATACTGGAACTTTTTGTTCTCCTTAGCTAATTGTGTTGGGATAGATTCAAAACATTCGCGGATATGAGGCTTGTCGGAATCATCGGCATACTTCACCATATCCTCTTCGTATTCGGCAATGAGGTTACGCTGTACCTTATATATAAGCTCGATGTTCTTCGTTTCAAGGAAGCAATTCACCACTTCGGGCAGACCGCCAACAATGACGTATCTATACAGCAGTTCCATCATCGCCTTATGGATGCCATCGGGAACAGGCGCTTCGTTTTCGAAACATGTCTTGACAGAATCAATCACTGCATCATTGATACCATTTGCCCAAAGAAATTCCTCAAAATCCAAGGGGTACATATCAACAACCGTTTCATATCCCACAGGTACGGAATCTTGTCCCTCTTTCTCGTTTTTCTTCTTGCTCTTGCCGTAGCCTTTCACGCCCAAGAGCGAACCAGTGGCAATAACATCGAAACGTCCATCAATGTGGAATGACTTTAAGGCGGTCCGTGCTTCTTTGCACTCCTGTATCTCATCAAGGATGATACAGGTCTTTCCATTGATGAAGCGACTGCCGGGAATCAAGGCCGAGAGGTTGAGAATGATGGTATCTACATCTATGTTGCCCGTAAAGGCCGATTTCTTATCCGGTTCAAGGATGAAGTTCATATAGACCACATTCTCGTAATGCTCCTTTGCGAACTTCTGCACGATGTATGTCTTTCCGCATTGGCGGATGCCTTTTATCACAAGAGGCTTCCTATCCTTTGCCTCCTTCCATTCGGTCAAATATGTTTCTATCTTCCTTTTAAGCATAGTTTCCCACGATTAGCTCAATGCAAAAATACATTTTTCCAAGCGAATACGCAAGACTTGTTACACTTTTCAGAACGAATATCATCAAGAAGCACACATTTTTCGGAACGAATCAACAAATTTCCACCGCAAATCACCGAAATCCGAAGAAAAACACTACCTTTGCTTTCACAAGCGTTCTGTAACATCTATGCGGGAATGTTCTATCGGTCAGAGCTTTGAAACTGACAATTGGCATTTCATAAATGGGCTGAAGAAAGGCGGTACAAGGCGTATATGCAAAGCGGTGAAGGACAACGGCTTGCATTTGTCCCCATTTTCTGTGAACTTGTCAGAAGTGAGGTTGTACCGATTAAGATGAATGGTCACTGATAATCAGTGATGTGAATATGTTGCGTCGGCAAGTAAAGCTAATCATATATACCCAGTTATCCCCAAAACAAAACGATGAGAGATTTTCCTTTATAGATAGCTTAGGATGTTCAGTTCTCCTATCTCCCATTTCAAAACAAAGGCTGTCCATTATCTAATATGTGACAGCCTTTCTATGAAAGTTTTCTTCAGATAAATATCATACTTTTTTCATAAACTCCTTCGGTGTTTTTCCAAAATACTCCTTATACCTGCCTCTGAAGTTTTTCAGATTTCGCATACCCACCATTTCAGCAACCATAGTCACAGAAAATTTTCCGCTTTCCAAAAGTTCCCGTGCCTTCTCCATCCTGATTCTCGAAATCAAATATTTGGGTGCTTCTCCCGTCAACAACTTCCACTTATTATAAAAGGTTGTCCGGCTCATGCACATCCTGGAGGCAATATCATCTACTGTCAAATCCTCTTTATCCATATTCTCCATAATGTAAAGCTTCACTTCATTCAAAAATGCCAGATTGGCATCCTGCTGAGCCCGCTCCATAGGTTTCGTTAAAAAATCTTCTCCAAAAACTTTCTGAAGAAATGTCTTCCGAAGAAAACGGCTATTATTTATCAATATGGATATTTCCACTTTAAGGTCCTCCAGATTAAAGGGCTTACATACAAAGAGATCAGCCTGAGAAGAACAACGCTTTTCCCGCCGTTTCACATCAATGTGCGCCCCCATCAATATCACCGGAATAAAGGAGGTGTCCCTCGACGTCTTCAGTTTAGAAGAAAGTTCCTCACCGCTCATACCTTTCAACATGATATCACAAATCACCAAATCCGGATACTCTTCACATATTACCTCCAATGCTTCCTGACCGTCATCAAAGCTCCTCACTACAAAACATTCCGATAAACGTTTCTCAAGATAATCCTTGAATCCCTTGTCATTATCCGCAAGTATCACTAAAGGTCTATCCATATTTTTTTTCTTCGAGAAACCATGGAAAGCTATTTCCGACTCATTCACCTGAAAAGTGTCCGGAATATTTAAGGATGTATACCCCCCCGAAACCGCACACGAACATCTTATGGGAAATCGAAGCAGAGCCTCCTTTTCCAAAGTCAGTATTTTCCCGTCACACATATTCATCAACTTGTCAAAAAACACACCGCCCATGCCATACTGCTTGCCATGCAGAGGTCGCAGAATAGGAAGCCGCGACGAGTACCATCTGCAACATTTCAGAAATCGCTTGTTGCCTGTATCCTTAATCCTGATTGCCCAGTAATCTCCCTTCAACGAAACCTGCATCGAGAGGTGCGTTTCCGGCAGAGAACACTCGATGGCACTCAATACAAACCGGTCGATAACCGGAGATATCTTTCCCGGATCAAACCAAGCGCTTGCATAGTCAAAATCCGGAACCAAATCCAGCTTCATCTGCAACCCGGCCACATGAGACTGTAAAAAAGACACTTTCTTCCTCATAAATGCGCCGATTTCATGTTCTGCAACTACCAGGCTACCAGAATTGCCAAATAGTCGTTTCAACTCCATTAACGCTATCAAGTGCTGCTCCAGCCCGCCTATATGATGAAGTGCAACTGCCAGTTCCTTCTTTATGTCTTCCGGACAGTCTCCTTCGTAAACTGCCCCTAACGGTGTCTTAATCAAAGAAATGGGATTACGTATGTTTTGAAAGGTATCAATGAAATACTGATTTCCCTCTTTCAGTAAATCTCTTTCTTCACTGATACAGAGCAAATGGAACAAAAGCCAACATAATATACAGATTCCACTAGCCACTATTGGCAGAACAGACCAGGGAACCTTATGATATACGCCGATGGACAGCAGGAAAATGAATAATGACACTACTATTATTATTATCGATAAATGTTTCATACTATTATAAGTTTAAGTAATAATGATTCGTACTAATATATACCCGAGTTTTCAGTCAATAACAGGATAATCCCAAGTATGTCATCAGGAGGCGGTCTAATGGGGGAACGGCAGGTTCCTTGAATCATCGAATTCACCTTACCAACCCTCGTTTGCTAGCAGAGCCTGCATTCCGTCCATCTGCATTTCATACCCAGCAACTCTCTAAACCATTCATTTCCCATGCCCAACATATCTTTAAATATCAATACAACATTCTGCTTATCCAAGATAGCTCCAATCAATTATTCTCAAACAAAATAATAGTATAACAAACGGAAAGGCTAAAAAGATGATACCACTTCACACATATTCTTATCATACTCACATATCTTGCGCATGAAACAGAAAGACATTATCTTTGCAGTATGAAACAAGAACTGAAAGAAAACGGAGGATTACCGGCACATATACTCTGGACACTTGCTATCGTAGCTGGCGTGTCCGTAGCCAACTTGTATTACAACCAACCCCTGCTTAATATCATGCGGAATGAATTGGGAGTTTCTGAATTCAAAACGAACCTCATTGCCATGATTACACAAATCGGATATGCGCTGGGATTATTGTTCATCGTCCCATTAGGAGACCTCTATCGACGCAAGAATATCATCCTAACGAATTTCTTCCTACTCATATTTTCCCTTCTAGCCATTGCCATGGCACCGAACATCTACATCATCTGGGCAGCATCACTCATTACCGGCATCTGCTCCATGATACCCCAAATATTTGTACCGATTGCCTCGCAATTCTCACGCCCCGAAAACAAGGGACGGAATGTAGGTGTCGTCATCTCAGGATTACTGACTGGAATACTTGCATCACGTGTTGTCAGCGGATTTGTGGGTGAAGTGCTTGGCTGGCGTGAAATGTACTTCATCGCCGCTGGAATGATGTTACTATGCGCTATCGTTGTATTAAAGGTACTACCAGACATACAACCGACTTTCCAAGGCAAATATTCCGGGCTGATGAAGTCTCTTTTCTCATTAGTAAGAGAATACCCCTCTCTACGAATCTACTCGATACGTGCAGGACTGGCCTTTGGCTCATTCCTTGCCATGTGGTCCTGCCTTGCATTCAAAATGGGAGAAGCCCCGTTCCATGCATCCAGCGATGTCATCGGCATACTAGGGCTCTGCGGCATTGCCGGAGCCTTAACCGCATTTTTTGTAGGAAAATATGTAAAAAAGGTAGGCATACGCAATTTCAACTTTATCGGTTGCGGAATGATTCTGCTTGCATGGGCCTCGCTCTTTTTCTGCGGAAACAACTATGCAGGTATCATTACCGGTGTCATTCTTATAGACATAGGCATGCAATGTATCCAACTCAGCAACCAGACCAGTATTTTCGACATCTACCCGTCTGCCTCCAATCGGGTAAATACGATTTTCATGACCACTTACTTCATCGGCGGCTCTTTGGGTACCTTCCTTGCAGGAAGCAGTTGGCAGACTTGGGGATGGAGTGGCGTGGTCGGCACCGGCGTTATTTTAACAATAATATCGTTGTCCATCACCCTTTACAGCAAGAAATAACAAGGATACTATCATTTTTCCAAGCAAACGCAAAGATTTGATAATTTTTATTTGTCATGCAAAGGATAAGGAAGATATTGAACAGAATTGTTATACCTTTGTCGCATCAAACTATAAACGACAGATTGATAATAGATTCGTCAACCAAGCATAGTCAAAAACAACCCTATGAATTCAGCAAAGAAAATACCCTCTCCACTCGTTTCTCTATTTCCCATCGCTTTTCTCGTAGGAATGCTGTTCGCCACCATCCATACTTTCGGAAGTGACGCCTTGAGTGGAGGAAGCCAGATTTCCCTGCTTGCCACCACTGGTATGTGTGTCTTTATCGGCATGGCTTTCTACCGCATCCCTTGGAAAGATTATGAACTTGCCATCACCAACAACATTTCAGGTGTTGCCACAGCTATCATTATTCTATTGATTATCGGTGCTTTGAGCGGCACATGGATGATAAGTGGGGTGGTACCTACCCTTATATATTATGGTATGCAGATTATCCATCCGAATTTTTTCCTTGCTTCTACCTGCATTATTTGTGCATTGGTATCAGTAATGACGGGAAGTTCATGGACCACTATCGCCACCATCGGTATCGCCCTTTTGGGCATAGGTAAGGCACAAGGTTTTGAAGAGGGATGGATAGCCGGTGCCATCATTTCGGGAGCCTATTTCGGAGACAAAATTTCACCGTTATCGGATACCACAGTCCTTGCCTCATCCGTAACGGAAACACCGTTATTCAGCCATATCCGCTATATGATGATCACCACCGTCCCCTCTCTCCTCATCACCCTTGTCATCTTTACAGTAATGGGACTCACACACGAAACGAACAATACACAACAGATCGCGGAATTTACGGCAGCATTGGACGCCAAATTCAACATTACTCCCTGGTTACTGGCTGTTCCCGTGATTACGGGAATACTGATTGCCCGGAGAGTGCCTTCCGTCATCACACTCTTTCTCTCCACTCTGCTGGCAGGGATATTCGCCTTCATCTTCCAACCGGGACTACTGAATGAGATAGCGGAAGGTGGGAATATGTTCAAAGGGATAATGATGACATTCTATGGCAGTACCAGTCTACAAACTGACAGTGACATGTTGACAGAACTGATTGCCACACGAGGTATGGCAGGAATGATGAATACCATCTGGCTCATCATCTGCGCCATGTGTTTCGGTGGAGCCATGACGGCAAGCGGCATGCTAGGAAGCATCACTTCCCTATTCGTCCGCTTCATGAAGAATACAGCCAGCATGGTAGCATCCACCGTATGTTCCGGATTGTTCCTGAACCTTGCCACGGCAGACCAGTACATCAGCATTATCCTCACCGGAAACATGTTCAGCAACGTTTACGCAAAGAAAGGCTACGAAAGCCGGCTACTTAGCCGTACCACGGAAGATGCCGTTACCGTCACCTCCCCGCTTATCCCATGGAACACCTGCGGCATGACGCAAGCCACCATTTTGAGTGTACCCACACTGACCTACCTTCCCTATTGCTTCTTCAACCTTATCAGTCCGGTAATGAGTATCTTTATTGCTGCTATCGGATATAAAATAATTAAAAAACCGGTGAACAATCCTGGATAGGCATTGTTCTTGCAATAAACTTATAACGAACAATTTATTTAAACCTAAACAAAAAAAGATTCGATTATGAAAAAGTTTATTGCATTAGCAGCAGTAGTATTGGTAAGCATGGCAACAACGACCATGTATGCACAAGAGAGTAGAGCTGAAAAGCGCGCAGACCGTAAAGCCCAAAGAGACGCAGAACGTGCACGCCTGAAAGCTGAAGAACAAGCACAGGATGCCATTTCGTACGATGACGCAATGGCGGCCTTGAAAGCTCACCAGTTCGTAATGGAGGCAGACCAAGTGATGTTCCGCAACGGACAGACCGCATTTGTAAACTCCAACACCAACTTCGTATTGGTCAACCAAGGACGTGGCACCGTGCAGGTAGCCTTCAACACCGTATACCCAGGTCCTAACGGCATTGGCGGTGTAACAGTAGACGGAACCGTATCGGACATCCAAATGACTACCGACAAACGGGGCAACGTGAATTGTAACTTCAGCATCCAGGGTATCGGCATTTCCGCCCAGATATTCCTTACGCTGACCGATGGCGGGAACAACGCAACCGTAACCATCAGCCCGAACTTCAACTCCAACACCATGACTTTGAGCGGGAACCTGGTTCCGCTGGAACAATCCAACATATTCAAGGGACGTTCCTGGTAAAACCCTTATATAAATATATATTCCCACTCCGCCACAAATCACACTAAAAAGTGTACATTTGTAGCGGAGTTTTTTATATACCAATGTCATGAGAGAATTTATCATTGCAGACAATCAAGATATCACCAAAGCAGGCATGATGTTCCTATTGGGCAGACAGAAAGACACCTCCCTGCTGCTGGAAGCCGACAACAAGGCAGAACTGATACAGCAACTACGCCTGCATCCCACCGCCGTTGTCATTCTGGACTATACCCTTTTTGATTTTTCGGGAGCCGAAGAGCTAATGGTACTTCACGAACGCTTCAAGGAAGCCGATTGGCTACTCTTTTCCGACGAATTGAGCCTACCGTTCCTGCGCCAGGTATTGTTCAGCAGCATGGCATTCGGCGTAGCGCTGAAGGATAATTCCAAAGAAGAGATACTGACCGCACTACAATGCGCCTCACGCAAGGAGCGATTCATCTGTAATCACGTCAGTAACCTGCTGCTCGCAGGCAACGGTTCCTCCTCCCCCACTCATCCTACCATCAAAGATGATTTACTGACTACTGCCGAACGGAGCATCCTAAAAGAGATAGCCCTGGGGAAAACAACCAAAGAAATAGCTGCCGAACGAAACCTCAGCTTCCATACGGTAAACAGCCACCGGAAGAATATCTTCCGGAAACTGGGTGTAAACAATGCGCACGAAGCCACCAAATATGCCATGAAGGCAGGCATCGTAGACTTGGTGGAATATTATATATAAATCTCCCCGCTCCCGACACACAGCCGGGCATCAGCATCATACACCACTCCGAACTGGCCCGGAGCAATGCCTTGCAGCTTTTCTTCCGAAACAATGCGGTAACCCTCCGCCTCCTTTTGCAACCTGCCTTTGACAAACTCCGGCGTATGGCGTATCTTGAAAGTCACCTCCACCTCTTCCTGCGCTCCCTTCCAGGGATTATCCGTAATGAAATGAAAATCGTACATACGGAATTCATAGCCGTATTGCAATGCCGTATCACATCCGCGGGACACGTAAATCACATTCTCCTCCACATCCTTGCGGGCAACAAACCACGGTCCTCCACCCAACCCCAATCCTTTACGCTGGCCGATGGTATGAAACCAATAGCCCCGATGCTTGCCCAACTTTCTACCCGTTTCCAACTCCACAATATCCCCTTCCCTTTCGCCAAGGAAACGGCGCACAAAATCATTATAATCAATCTTTCCCAGAAAGCAGATGCCCTGACTGTCACGACGTCTGGCGCTGGGCAATCCGGCACGCAGGGCTATGTCACGAACCTCATTCTTCATCAGTCTGCCCAATGGAAACATCAGTTTGGAAACTTGCAGATAATCTATCTGTGCCAGAAAGTCGGTCTGGTCTTTCACGGAATCGGCAGCGGTACCGAGCCATGTCTTTCCATCCCTCAACACCGTAGTGGCGTAGTGCCCGGTTGCCGTGATATCGAAATCCTTCCCCACACGTTGCTCAAAGCACCCGAACTTTATCAGCTTGTTGCACATCACATCCGGATTGGGAGTCAAGCCACGTCTTATTTTATCAATGGCATAAGCCGCCACCTGGTCCCAATACTCCCGGTACAGGTCCACTACTTCCAACGATAATCCATAACGCCGGGCAATGGCAGAAGCCATCTCCATATCCTCTTCCGCAGAGCAGTCCATATAATCGGCATCGTCCCTCCCTATTTTGATATAAAATAGAGAAGGACGGTAACCTTGTTCGCAAAGGAGATGTACCACCACGGAGCTGTCTACACCTCCCGACAATAATACAGCAATATTCATTCTATCGTATACTGTTATTCTTTTAAATTCTGTCAAATGCCTGGGACAAGTCGTCCAGCAAATCATCGATATGTTCTGTCCCGATGGAGAGGCGGACCGTGCCCGGTTTGATGCCTTGTTCTTCCAATTCCCGTGCACTCAATTGGGAATGGGTAGTGGTGGCAGGATGGATAACCAGGGATTTCACATCAGCCACATTGGCAAGCAACGAGAATATCTGTAAACTGTCAATAAACGTCTGCGCTTCCTTCACACCGCCCCGCACCTCAAACGTAAAGATAGAACCGCCTCCATTCGGAAAGTATTTCCCGTAAAGCGCGTGGTCAGGATGTTCGGGCAGGGACGGGTGGTTCACGGCAACCACTTTGGGATGCTTCTTCAAGAATTCAACCACTTTCAAGGCATTCTCCACATGACGTTCCACGCGAAGCGACAACGTCTCCAATCCTTGCAACAGAATGAAAGCATTGAAAGGACTGATTGTGGCACCGGTATCACGCAACAATACGGCACGGATACGGATGGCATAGGCAGCAGGACCGGCAGCGTCGACGAAACGTACTCCATGATAACTCGGGTCCGGTTCCGTCAGTTGGGGAAACTTCCCCGAGGCCACCCAGTCGAACTTGCCGCTATCTACAATAACACCACCCAAGGACGTACCATGCCCTCCGATGAACTTCGTTGCCGAATGGACTACAATATCTGCCCCATGCTCTATGGGACGAATCAAGTAAGGAGTACCGAAGGTGTTATCTATAATCAGAGGAATCCGGTGACGGTGTGCTATTTCAGCAACGGCATCGATGTCAATGATGTTGCAATTCGGATTGCCCAGCGTTTCAATGAATACCGCCTTGGTATTCTCCCGAATCGCTTTCTCGAAATTGTCCAGATTGCCCGGGTCCACAAAAGTAGTGGTAACCCCGTAGGCAGGCAATGTGTGTGCCAACAGATTATACGTTCCACCGTAGATGGTCTTAGCTGCCACGATATGGTCGCCTGCACGGGTGATATTCTCAAAGGCATAGGTAATGGCTGCCGCACCCGAGGCTACGGCCAATCCGGCAACACCGCCTTCCAGAGCCGCCACACGTTTCTCGAACACATTCTGGGTAGAATTCGTCAACCGCCCGTAAATATTCCCCGGGTCCTGCAAGCCAAAGCGGGCTGCCGCATGGGCCGAATTACGGAATACATACGAAGTTGTCTGATAGATAGGTACGGCGCGGGCATCAGTTGCCGGGTCGGGTTGTTCTTGTCCAACGTGAAGTTGTAGAGTCTCAAAGTGCAATTTCTTTGTTTCCATTGTCGTTTGTATTTTAGGTGAATAAACCGTTTCTCATTCGGATGTTGCAAAGATAGAGCGATAAGCCGGGGCAGACAATGACACAGATTAGGGAATTTTATACCACAATTGTGGTAGATAAGCAAGCTATTTTCTATCTTTAGATAAGATAGACTGCATTTCGGCAAAACTTTTTCATGCAAGCATGAAAGTTCTGCACTCAATTTGCACTATCTTTGCCCCCATGAAAGCAAGAAATATACTGATACTCATATTGGGAACCCTGATTCTTCCCATTTATCTGACTTCCTGCGGGGTGGACCGCTGGAAAGAGTATGCCGGACAGACCCAGACAGACCGCTGGATTGACGATACCATGCGTGTGTGGTACTATTGGGTAGACGCTATCCCCCATACCAACGACCTGAACTATTTTCAAGCCCCTTTCACTTTCTTTGCCTCGCTCAAATCCGAAGAAGACAAATTCTCCACCATCGACAGTCTGGTCAGCGTCACCACTACCCGCAGCATCCCCTATACGGATTACAGCTACGGATTCCAGTTCACTACCAACCAGATAGAAGTAGAAGGAGAAGAGAATGCCATTGTTGCACAGATTCTTTACGTTGCCGACGGAAGCCCGGCCTCGGAAATCGGGCTGAAACGGGGTGACTGGATTATGAAGATGGACGGGAACTTTATTACTGAACAGAATTATAAGAAACTGTATGGAAGTAGTGCCATGGAACTTACAGTAGGTTATTACGACGTGGAGAAAAATGCCATCGTTGCTTACGACAAACCCAGACAGATAGCATCGGCGCGTCCCGTCAACGACAACCCGGTGCACTATAAGAATGTATATACATCAGGCAGCAAGAAAATAGGTTATCTGGTCTACAACCACTTCAGTTCCGGCCCCACGGACAACAGTAATGAATATGACAACGACCTGCGCAGCGCATTCCAATATTTCGCATCACAGCAAGTCAACGAATTCATCCTTGACTTGCGCTACAACAACGGTGGATTACTGAGTTGCGCAGAATTGCTGTGTACCATGCTTGCACCTTCCTCCGCCTTGGGACAAGAGTTGGGGTACCTGGAATTCAACAACCGCTTCAATCCGCAGATAGTACCGTTCACCCTGAACTCCGGACTCATCGGAAACGGAGCAAACCTGAACCTGAACACTCTCTACGTACTTACCAGCAGCCAGACTGCCTCCGCTTCCGAAATGGTGATTAACTGCCTCGACCCGTATATGGATGTTGTCATCATCGGCGGCACTACCGTAGGCAAGAATGTAGGTTCCAGGAATTTCTCCAGCCCCGAGCTGATGATAACGATGAATCCCATCGTCTGCAAGATATACAATTCGGAAGGGAAATCTGATTATGAATCCGGATTCCAACCGGCCTACTCGGGATATGTAGTGAATGAGATGAGTGACATGTCACGCTTCCTGCCCTTTGGAGATACCAACGAAGCCTTATTGAGCACTGCACTCGGTGCCATCGACGGAAGCATACAACCGCCCGCACAAGAAGATACCCGTTCTTTAAGAGTGACCACTCTCGCAAACTCCATTGAACGTCGGGCAAGCCATGCCGTACGCATCAAATAAAAAGACCAATAGGATGAAACTAAACAGAAGAGTTACAATCATCACCCGATTTTCGGGAATCATGTTCAGCCTGCTGTTGCTCGGCGGACTGGCAGCTTGCAGCGATGATAACAATGGCAATGATACGCCAGAACCGGAGCCGTCAACCTACCCCACCACTCCTTTCTCCAAAATCGAACTCAAAGAAGTGATAGAGAGCGATGCGCAACCGGTTACTGCCACCCACACCTACCTTTACAACAGTGCAGGCAGGCTGACCAGCTACACCGGCAAACAGAGCTTTACAGCAGGAGACGAACTCTTCGAGATAGAGAATACCACTACTGTCGAATACAAGGACCATCAAGCCGTGATAACCGACGAAGCAGGTACAGTATCAACCTACACGCTGAATGACAAAGGTTATGCCACCACTTGTACCAGTCAGGATATGGCAGGAAATACCCGTACTTACACCTTCTCCTACCTCATCAACACCGAAGACAAATACTATCTGGAAAACATCACAGAAAAGCTGGACGACGGAAAAGAATACTCATTCATTACAATAGACTACAGCAACTTCCGGGCATTGCGCATACAGCAAAAGGTTGACACTTTTGAGCACAACAGTACGGCTACCACACCATCAGGCAATGAAATTGCAAATATCTCCGAAATACCAAGCCTATTCATTACGGACATGTATCCGCTTTCCATGCATGCGGTTGCCATATACGGGAAGATATTGGGAGAACCTGCAAACTATCTGATTACCCAACTCATCCCGGACAGCAACGGAGAAAGTGAAGAGACCACCACCTATACTTATACGTTAGATAACCGGGGTATCGTCACTTCCTGCCATGCAGTCGTCAGGCATATAAGGAACGGCTACGAGCAGGACTACACACGCACCGTGAACTATACCATCGAATAATAAACTACTTACTTCTTAAAGAACTTGTCGAAGAAAAGGACGTGATAGTCTATGGAGTTGTTCCAATACGTTCCGGTATGTCCACCGGGACGGGTGATGAAGTCATGGTCTATCTTCCTTGCCAACAGCCGGTTGTGCAAGTCCTTGTTCACTTCAAGAAAGAAATCGGCCTCACCGCAGTCGATGATTAGCGCCAAGTCTCCATTTACAATCTTATCCAGCTGGTTGACCACCGTATGCGCATCCCAAGATGCCTTGTTGGCAGCAAACTCTCCCAACTGCTTGTTCATTTCCCAATTCTGGGGGAACGGCCGTATATCCACTCCTCCACTCATACTGCCCGCCGCACCGAACACATCCTTATGGCGGATAGCACTCCACAAAGCACCGTGGCCGCCCATACTCAATCCACTGATGGCACGCGCCTTTCTATCGGGAATGGTAGCATAGTTCCCGTCTGTATACTTCACCAATTCCGAGGTGACAAAAGTCTCATAACGGTAGGCAGGATTCTCCGGACTGTCCCAATACCAACTGTTCTTGCCGTCCGGACATACAAATATGATTCCTTTCTCATCCGCCATCTGCGGCAATTCCGGCTTCAGCTGCACCCAGCTCCGCGCATTGCCGCCATAACCGTGCAACAGATAAACCACCGGACAAGCCTGCTTGCCGATAGCCTTATCAGGCAATACATACACAACTTTTACATCCTTATTCATGGCTGCACTTCTCACCAACACCGTGTCTACACGTGCCGCCTGCAACATTACGGCAGACAGACACCATAAAAGCCCCAAGGCAATAATTCTTTTTTTCATCTATTTATTGTTTATTTTTTCTAACGGATGGCAATATTAACAATAAATACTGAAAAATCATTATCTTTGCCTCACAAACTATTCAAAATCCACTATGGAGTTTATTATCATTCTACTTTTACTTATTCTGAACGGCATTTTTGCCATGTATGAAATCGCTTTAGTCTCCTCAAGTAAAGCACGCCTTGAAACTCTTGTCGGAAAAGGGAACAAAAGAGCCAAAGGAGTATTGAAACAACTGGAAGAACCCGAAAAATTCCTCTCCACCATCCAAATCGGTATTACTCTTATCGGTATCGTATCCGGTGCCTATGGTGGTGCCACCATCGCTGATGACGTAGAACTGCTGTTCGCCCTCATTCCGGGAGTAGCCGCCTATGCCAAGACTCTCGCCATGATTACCGTAGTAGCCATCATCACCTATCTGTCGCTCATCATAGGCGAACTGGTGCCCAAGTCCATCGCCTTGAACAACCCGGAACGATGGGCCACCATGCTCAGCCCCTTCATGATTGTGCTGACCAAGATTTCCTATCCGTTTGTATGCCTGCTGAGCGCTTCCACCAAACTGATGAACAAACTCATCGGACTGAACAGCGGCGAAGAACGCCAAATGACACAAGACGAACTGAAGATGATCCTCCACCAAAGCTCGGAACAAGGCGTCATCGACAAAGACGAAACGGAAATGTTGCGTGACGTGTTCCGCTTCTCGGACAAAAGAGCGAATGACCTGATGACCTATCGCCGCGACATCGTCGTGCTCCATCCCACAGACACACCGGAAGAGGTGCTGCGTATCATCCACGAAGAACACTTCAGCAAATATCTCCTGGTGGAGCGGGGAAAGGACGAGATTATCGGTGTGGTTTCCGTAAAGGACATCATCTTGATGATGGGCGGCGAACAACCCTTCAACTTACGTAGTATTGCACGCCCTGCTTTGTTTATTCCGGAAAGTTTGTATGCAAAGAAAGTTTTAGAGCTGTTTAAGAAGAACAAAAACAAGTTCGGAGTTGTTGTAGACGAGTATGGAAATACAGAAGGTATCATCACCCTGCACGATTTGACGGAAAGTATCTTCGGAGACATCCTCGAAGAGAATGAAACGGAAGAAGAGGAAATCGTTGTTCGTCAAGACGGTTCCATGCTGGTGGAAGCTTCCATGAATCTGGATGACTTTATGGAGGCGATGGGCATTATGAACTATGATGACCTGAAAGAAGAAGACTTCACCACCTTGAGCGGCCTTGCCATGTTCCTGATAGGACGGGTGCCGAAAGCCGGAGACTTGTTTAGCTACAAAAACCTGGACTTCGAAGTGGTGGATATGGACCGCGGACGGGTGGACAAGCTGCTCGTCATCAAGAAAGAAGAAGATGAATAACAAACGCTATTGCGTCTTTATAATTAACTTAAACCATTAAAGCAATGAAAAAAGTAATGATGATTGCAGCCCTTGCCGCTGCATTGGTATCCTGCCAATCAAAAGGAACTCAGAACAATGACGCCGTCGCCATGGACGAAAGTGTAATGGCTATTGCCGGCAATGACTCGTCTGCCGTAGCCGTATACGAAGGAATCCTTCCCGCCGCCGACGGTCCGGGCATCCAGTATGTATTGAGCGTAGACAGTGTAGGTCCCGACGGAGAAAGCGGCTACACGCTGGTAACAACTTATCTGGATGCGGAAGGCCCCGGAAAGAACAAGAGCTTTACTTCCAAAGGAAAGAAAGAAGTTATCCAGAAAGACGTCGACAACAAGAAGAAAACAGCCATCAAGCTGACCCCGAACGACGGGGACACTCCGGTGTACTTCGTAGTAGTGAACGACACAACCCTGCGCCTTGTCAACGACAGCCTGCAGGAAGCTGTGAGTGACTTGAATTATGACATCATCCAGGTGAAATAGTCCATCCATACTTATAAGAAAGAACGGTACAGCCGGAATTACTGAATTCAGTGGTTCCGGCTGCTGTTTTTTCAATGAGGGGGCATTTCAAACAAGAGAACAGAAGGCTATATCAAAAAGTTAGTGCTATCTTTGTCGCTTCATCAAAGTATATATAAACATGAAACATTCTTCCGAGAAACCTTTAGCACCTGCCAACTACTCACGCTGTTTCAACAACCAATGCCCGAAAGCCGACAACTGCCTGCATCGCTTAGCCGCCCTTCGCGATACCCCCGAGTACCCGTCCATCCGCATCATCAATCCACTGTGTATTCCAGAGGATAGCAGCCAATGCGCCTATTTCCAATCGACACAAAAGATACATGTCGCATGGGGAATCAGCCACTTGCTCGATGAAGTTCCCTACAAGAATCTCCAACCTCTGAAAAGCCAGTTGATAGCCCATTTCGGCCGCGGAAAATACTACCGCTTCTACCGGGAAGAATCTTACCTTTCCCCCGAAGACCAGAACTATATCCGCAGAACTTTCCACCAATACAACATTCCGGGAGAACCGGCTTTCGACTCCTACAGCGAAGAATACAAATGGTAGAAAGGTAATCTTCAGCCCCCTTTTCATGTCATTTTATCACTGAAAATATAGATAACACTTTAGTTCACAACGGTGAACACTTTGTTACAACAGTAAGAAACAAAGTGTTCACATACTATGAAACAAACTGTTCGCACTCAATAAAACAAACTGTTTTCTTTAACGGAACAAACAGTTTCCTACTAATGAAACAAACTGTTCTCCATATTGAAACAAACCGTTCTCCTTAGGGAAACAGACGGATTCCCTTTTGAAGCCCTACAAGGGGAATAATTATCGCCTACGAAAATATAGGAGGAAATACAGCGACATAGTGCGATACCTATTCTCTGCAAAACGGGTGAACGTGTTCGGGAGGATATTGCAGCAACACGGGATGAGGTAAAGGAAAGAGAGGGGGAGATGGTATATTGTGTGGTAAAAGTGGAGAGGTAGAAAAGACGGAAAGGATTACAGTTGAAATAAATTCTTTTTCTTAACTTTGTGAAATAGAAACATCGAATATGACGATGAAGAAAATAAAAATATGAAAACAGCACTATCTATAAATCAACCGTTCAAGGATTGGGTAAACCACCTAAAACAAGACATTCGTAGTGCACAGATTAAAGCGGCTGTACGCGTGAACAGCGAACTGCTTCACCTTTACTGGCAACTGGGGGCAGAAATTATAGAACGGCAGAAAGAAATGACTTGGGGAAGCGGATTTCTCGAAGAGTTGAGTCGTGAGCTGATGGCAGAATTTCCTGATATGAAAGGGTTCTCATATAGAAACATACGCAGTATAAAGCAGTGGTATCTATTTTATAATGAGCCATATACAATTTGGCAACAAGTTGTTTCCAAATTAGGTGAAGAGAAATTTTTCTCCATCCCTTGGGGGCATCATCTCTATATCATCTCCCAATGCAAGGAAGTGGATAAGGCTCTATTCTATCTGAATGAAACTGTAGAAAACGGCTGGAGTCGTGCCGTTTTGCTCAACTTTCTTGATACCAATCTCTATGAGCGGCAAGGCAAAGCGGTAAACAATTTCAGTCGTCTGCTACCAAAACCGCAAAGTGACCTAGCTCTACAGACACTCAAAGACCCCTATAACTTCGATTTCCTGACCATTACCAAAGATTTTCAAGAATTAGAGTTAGAAAAGGTTTTGACACAAAATATCACTCGTTTTCTGCTTGAATTGGGTAAAGGATTTGCATTCGTAGGGCGTCAAATGCCTTTGGAAGTAGGCGATGAAACAATCTATCCCGACTTGCTTTTTTACCACTTGGGACTGCGTTGTTATTGCGTAATCGAGCTAAAAGTGCAGAAGTTCAAACCTGAATTTATAGGTCAACTCGGTACTTATATCAGTGCCGTAAACCATCTAAAATGTAAACCTGGCGATAACCCCACCATCGGCTTGCTTATCTGCAAGACAAAAAACCAAGTAATGGCGCAATATGCACTGGAATCAACAAATCAGCCTATCGGCATATCAGAGTATGAGCTGTCTAAGCTGATTCCCGAAGATATTAAAAGTCAACTGCCTTCGATTGAGGAAATAGAGGAACAAGTAAAGAGAATTCAAGGAAAAAAGGAGGAAGAGAGATGAAGGCTTGTATCAATATAGTGAACTTATTCGGAGAAAAGACAGTTAAACAATAAAACCGGAAACATATATGGCCGATAATTATCTTGAAAATCAGTACGAGCAATACCGGGCACGCAAAGCAGCTTGGGAGAAAGCGAAAAAATCCGGTAAGGCACAAACGCTACATAAGCCGACACTTCCCCTCAAAAAAGGTGGAAAGAAAGTGTTCGTTACCGGAGGTGCAGGGGGTATTGGCAAAGCCATTGTAGAAGCTTTCTGCAAGCTTAATTACCAAGTAGCCTTTTGTGACAAGAATGAACTGAAAGGGCAGCAAACCGCCCAAGCCACCGGAGCACAGTTCTATCCCGTCGACCTAAACAGCAAAGAAGCATTGGAACTTTGCCTGCAAAATATTTTCAAGGAATGGGGGGATATTGACATCATTATAAACAATGCCGGCATCAGTGAATTCTCTCCCATCACAGAAACGAGTGTGGAGACTTTCGATAAAATATTGTCTGTGAATTTACGTCCGGTGTTCATTACTTCACATGCGTTGGCAGTACACCGCAAAAGTCAAAACAACACGAATACCTACGGAAGAATCATTAATCTCTGTTCTACGCGCTATCTGATGAGTGAACCGGGCAGTGAAGGATATGCAGCTTCCAAAGGAGGCATCTATTCGTTGACGCATGCGTTGGCTTTATCGCTTGCAGAGTGGCACATCACGGTCAACTCCATCTCTCCGGGCTGGATTCAGACACACGATTATGAACAATTACGGGCAGAAGACCATTCGCAACATCCCTCCGGACGGGTTGGTAAACCGGAAGATATTGCCCGTATGTGCGTATTCCTATGTCAAGACGAAAACGACTTCATCAATGGCGAAAACATCACCATTGACGGAGGCATGACCAAAAAGATGATTTACTGGGAATAGCCCTTTTATAAAACAATCTGCCCAATATAATAATTATAGGATATGAACATGAAAAAGTCTTTTATAGGAATCCTGGCAGCAACCATCATCCTCAGCGGATGCGGCACAAGCCAGATGGCTGTAGGCGACCCTAACGCAGTGCTCGCAGGAGCTGCCATCGGAAGTAATGTAGGCGGTGCCATCGGCGGCTTGATAGGAGACAGCAACGGAGGCTGGCGGGGAGGATACCGGGGTTCCGCCATCGGCACCATCATAGGAACCATTGCGGGAGCTGCCATTGCCAATGCAGCCACAGCCCCCAAAAAGCAGGAGGAGTACAGCTACCGGATAGAAAGGACACAGCCCTATCCCCCGCAATCCGGAAGACAGCCGCAAGCATCGGCCATCGACCACTTGAGGATACGGAATATACGTTTCATTGACGACAGCCGCAACCACGTCATCAATTCGGGCGAAAACTGTAAAGTGATTTTTGAAATCATGAACGAAGGAAACAAAACAGCCTACAACGTAGTGCCGGTGGTGGTGGAAACCACGGGCATGAAGCGTATTTACATATCGCCGTCGGTCATGATAGAGCAAATAACTCCGCGCAACGGTGTGAAATACACCGCCAACATCAGTGCCGGAGAACGGATAAAGACGGGTAACGTCACCATACGCATAGCCATAGCCGACGAGTACGGAGACGAATATGACTGGCAGGAGTTTTCGTTGCCCACACAACGGTAGAACAATGTCTTAACAGTAGTTTTTCAAAGAAATGGAACAACAGCAATCTTCTTTCAAAGAAAAAGAACGCATAGAACTACGGGAACCCCGACGCTTTAAAGTCACCATCTACAATGATGACTTCACCACCATGGAGTTTGTGGTAAAGGTACTCACCACCGTCTTTTACAAATCATCGGTAGAAGCGGAAACACTGATGCTGCAGGTGCACAAGAGCAACTCCGCGGTAGTGGGCATCTACTCATACGACATCGCCCACTCCAAAGTACAGAAAGCCACCCGCATGGCACGCAATGAAGGTTTCCCCCTCCGGCTCACCGTCACCCCGGAGGAAGAAGAATAAGAAGAAAGAAACAATATGGATATAAAAAATACGATATTCGTAAACCAAGCATTCGCTTCCGCACAAAGAAAGGCCGAGTCTTACCGGCACGAGTTCATCATGCCCGAACATCTGCTGAGCGCCATTATAGAGCAGGAACCCTTTATCCACACCCTGCAAGATACCTTCTACAATTATGTGGAGCTCAGCATCTCGCTGGAAAACTATCTGACGGAAGAAGTGGACACTGTCCCCGACAATGTGGAATACGAGTTGGGACTTTCCGTCCAGCTCAGCTCACTCCTGCAACATGCCTATACGGTGACAGAGTATTCCAGCGCCGAAGAGCTGGATGTTCCTCATCTGATACAAGGCTTGCTGCAACTGGAAGATTCCTGGGCATGCCATTTCCTGAAGGAAGCAGTCGGCGGCGACCTGCCCGAATTCCTCAGCCTGCTCATCACCCACTACGAAGAAGCGGAGCTGGCAGAAGAAGCAGGCGGTACGCCATCTCCCGATGAACAAGAGAAAACAGAACCGTGGCGTAACTACGTGACCTGCCTCAACGACCATCTGGCAGACCACAACCCGCTTATCGGCAGGGAGATGGAGTTGGAGCGAACCATACAAGTGCTCTGCCGCAAAGAAAAGAACAACCCGTTGCATGTGGGCGAACCCGGTGTAGGCAAAACAGCCCTTGCCTATGGGCTTGCCGCCCGTATCGAAGCGGGCAACGTCCCCGAACGGCTTGCCGGCTTCCGCATCTATGAGCTGGACTTGGGCAGTCTACTGGCAGGCACACAATATCGCGGCGATTTCGAGAAGCGGCTGAAAAGTATCATGGAAGGCATCGGTCGTGAGGGAAACGCCATCGTCTACATCGACGAGATACACAACCTGATAGGCGCCGGACGCACGGGCGAAGGCTCTATGGATGCCTCCAACATGCTGAAACCCTATCTGGAAACCGGGGCAATACGTTTCATCGGCTCTACCACCTACGACGAGTACAACCGCTACTTCGCACGCAGCAAGGGACTGGTACGCCGCTTCCAGCAGATAGACATACTGGAACCGAACATTGAAGAAGCCATACATATCGTAGAAGGCCTGAAAGAGAAATACGAAACCTACCACGGCGTCACCTACGAGCCCGACGTCATCCCCTATGCCGTAAAGGCAAGCGCCCGCTACATCAGCGACCGTTTCCTGCCCGACAAAGCCATCGACCTGGTGGACGAAGCAGGAGCTTACCGGGAAATACACCCCACAGACTCCGAGGAACAGACCGTGGACAAGGCACTGATAACCGACATACTGGCACGTACCTGCAAAGTCAATGCCCTCGCCATGAAAGAGGACGACACCACCGCCTTGGAAAGCCTGCACGAACGCATCAGCTCCCGCATCTACGGGCAGGAAGAAGCCGTCCGTCAGGTGGTGGAAGCTGTGCAAATGTCCAAAGCCGGACTGCTGGACGAAAACAAACCGCTGGCAAGCCTGCTCTTTGTAGGCCCCACCGGAGTAGGAAAGACCGAAGTTGCCAAAGTGCTCGCCGCCGAGCTGGGCATCGCCCTGCAACGTTTTGACATGAGCGAATATACCGAAAAGCATACCGTAGCCAAACTGATTGGCTCGCCTGCCGGCTACGTGGGTTACGAGGACGGCGGCCTGCTGACCGACGCCATACGCAAGACCCCAAACTGCGTGCTACTGCTCGATGAGATAGAAAAAGCCCATCCCGACGTATTCAACATCCTGCTGCAAGTAATGGATTATGCCGTACTGACCGACAACAAAGGACGGAAAGCCGACTGCCGACACGTGGTCCTCATCATGACCTCCAATGCCGGAGCACAATATGCCCGCCAAGCGTCCATCGGCTTCAACAGTCAGGTCACCGCCGGAGAAGCCATGCTGAAACAAGTCAAGAAAACCTTTAAGCCCGAATTCATCAACCGCCTCTCTGCCACGGTGGTCTTCCATGACATGGACCGCCCGATGGCATCACTTATCCTCGACAAGAAACTCGGAGAACTAGGCAGCAAGCTGTCTTCCCGCCAGGTGGAAATGGTATTGAGCCAGGAAGCACACGAATGGCTGCTCCAACGGGGTTTTATTCCCGAATACGGCGCCCGGGAGATGGACCGCGTGATAGCCGCCCACTTGAAACCCTTGCTGATGCGCGAAATTCTGTTCGGTACATTGAAGGCAGGAGGAAAAGTCCGCGTGCAAGTGGAAAACGGAGCATTGAAACTACAACCCGCAACCGAATAACGATATGGTCTTTCAACTGACGGATAAACTTGCTTTCCCCGACCCTCACTACGGCGACCCCGACGGGTTGCTCGCTGTGGGCGGTGACCTATCCATTGACCGCCTCATCCTGGCGTACTCCAACGGCATCTTCCCCTGGTACGCATTTCGGGAAGAACTGATACAATGGTGGTGCCCGATGGACCGTTTCGTCATCTTTCCGGACGAAATCCATATCTCCCACTCCATGCGTACGCTCATCAACAAAGGAAAGTACGAAATCACCTTCAACGAAGCTTTCCAAGACATCATACAAACCTGCGGAGAATTGCGGATAGAACAAGAAGGCGCCTGGCTCGGAACGAAGATGATGGAAGCCTATACGCACCTGCACGAACAAGGATTCGCCGCCAGCGTGGAAGTATGGGAAGAAGAGCAATTGGTAGGTGGGCTGTACGGAGTGACCCTGGGACGTTGTTTCTTTGGAGAGAGCATGTTCTCACTCGTTCCCAGCGCCTCGAAGCTGGCCCTCATCCATCTGGCCCAATTCTTCAGGGAACATGGAGGCGTCATGATAGATTGCCAGTTCGAAACCCCTCACCTCAAAACAATGGGAGGCAGGCACATCAGTTACGACGAATATATGACATACATCGAACAAGACTGCCGCTTCTAAAAGTAAAAAGGAATAACGAGGGGCTCAGAACTATCCGCGCCTAAATATAGCATAATGAAAGTACTCATATACTTTTGACACTCTCCTATTCTATTTGAAGGCCGGAGCAGGAAGATGCATACCTGCCATCGTCAATTGGTTGTCCTTGGCATATTGGAGGAAATACTTGCGTGCTTTCACGGCAGCTTCCTTATCCATATCATAGGAAGCGCAGTATTCCGGATGCTCCAACTGAAGGGCCGCACCATGGATGAGGTCACCAATCACCAGTAACTTGCCACTCTGGAAAACCGTATGACCGGGAGTATGACCGACTGCCTCCATGGCAACCACATTGCCCGGCAAGGTATCGCCAAACTCAAACAGATGCAGCCGTTCCTTATAGGCATCCATCGTCTTTACGACCTGCGCCTTCCTTTCGGCAGGCATTGCCATCCAGGCATCATATTCCACTTTTGATGCGTACACTTCGGCATTCGGGAAGACTACACTGTCTCCCTTCATCATTCCACCGATATGGTCGCCATGGAAATGGGTAAGATACAGATATCCAATATCTGCCGGAGAGATACCCAAAGATTGTAATCCGGGCAACAGACGACTGCCGGGAGCTCCCATTCCCGTATCAAAAAGGATACGGATACCATTCGTATCTACCAGGAAGGTGCTCATGGAAGAAGGAATACCGCCTTGAAGCGACAAACTTTCCATCAATTCATCGCTTGCATCCGGGAAAATCGTTCTCGGCATCAAATGCTCACCAGCATTATCCTGAATCCAAGTGGCCTGCACTCCCTCCAGTTGCAAGGTCTTTACGCCACTGCATGTTACACCGACACTATCCATACTTACATCTTCATTTGTTTGTTTCTTTGTCCTGCTGCCGCAACCCGCCATCAGCAATGCTGCTGACACAACAACCAGGCACGTCCATGTCTTGTTTTTCATCGGTACAGAGTTTTTTATCCATAAATATTGAAGTTCGCACAAATATAGGCAAATAAAATCATTCGGCACACGGATGCCTGAACCAAAAACGGCTGCCGACTCCCAATTCCGACTCAGCACCGATAGTCCCGCCAAGATGCTCAATGATACTTTTACAGATGGACAAGCCTAAACCCGTGCCCTTCGCAAAGGTATTAAGCTTTACAAAGCGGTCGAACACAGTAGCCACGGCATCCGGAGCAATACCCATACCGGTGTCCGTCACAGAAAACTCTATCTGATCGGTACCTTCCACCGGATGATATTCCAAAAGGATCTGCCCTTCACTGGTGAACTTCAAAGCGTTGTTTATAAAATTGGTGACCACCTGCATCAGACGTTTCTTGTCGGTATAGATACGGTAATCGGGCAAGTCGGGAGCCAACAGAACCGGTACAGCCTTGTCTTCCTTTATATCATAGTTGCGCATCACGTCCTTACAGAAGTCACTGACATCCACATACCCCATATTATAATCAAGTGTTCCCGCTTCTATCTTTGCCAAATCCAGAATGTCGGATATCAGTTGCAAGAGCAGTTCCGTATTCTCCTGCATGATGGCAAGGTATTCCTGGCGTTCTTCCCTATCGTCCAGTTCGGCAATGATGCTTGCAAAACCGACAATGGAATTGAGCGGAGTACGGATTTCATGACTCATATTGGCCAGAAAAGCAGACTTCAAGCAGTCCAGATGTTCGGCCTTATCCTTGGCGATCCGCAATTCCTCCTCTATCTTTTTCTGATGGTCGATATCCACACTGGTAATGACATGCGCCATCTGCCCGTCCACCCAAGCAAAGGCTGCACTGAACACGCGAAACCAACACTTGTCAAATAGCCGTTGATAATCCCACGAATAGACTTTGGTGGGGTGTCCGTTTTCATCTATCAAATGCCTCTTTGGGCAGAACTCACACTCCCCCGTCTTATCCGAGTAGAGGGCCTCCCAGCATTTTTTCCCCCAGAAATGCTCGATACCGCCATATGGTTCTGCCATAGACCTATTGGCATACAACATATCGTGAGAATCGAAAGAGTTGACGTAAATATCAACGCCCATATTATTCATGATACTGCCTAATGTATTGCTGGCCCTCACTTCCCTTTCCTTATATTCCCTGACCGCAATTTCCTTAGAGAATGAGCCCAGCAAGAGATGAATGATTTGTAACTCCTCTTCCGTGAGATAGGTCTCTTCCTCCCTGCCTGCAAAACCTATGAATCCGATGATTTTACCCTCAGTATCTTCAAAATGCCTGATTAACAAAGAATCCTCACCGTAGAAATCAAGAATGTCAATATCGTCCCATGAAGCATCCGCATTTCTGTTTCCATAGAAAGGTTTATCCCGGGCTTTCATGGCATCGACATGCTCCTTTTTCAACTCTCCCATATCGAAACGGGGTTTCATAGTCCCACCTTCATTTCCAATCGTTTCTTTCAATAAGAAATAACGGAATCCGTCAGTCTGATAGATAAACCCTTTCGTAAAGTCATAGTAGTTGCAGAAATCGGTCAACGATTCAATAACTTTCCTTTCATTGGGTTCATTGCTATTCAACCGTTCTAAAAAATGAAGCAAGAATATGTTTAATTTCTCTTTGTTTTTGCCCATATAATCTTTTGAAAAACTTTAAGGCGCTAATATACAACTTTTTAAAGAGAAATAAGTTTCTTTTATATATCCAGGAAGTTTAAAAAACAACCATTCCCCAATAAAACAAAAAAGGCAATAACTTAATTTATTTTACAAGTATCACTAAGGCAAAAGCTCTTCATCCGTATTCATACGACGGCATAACATCTAAAGTACACAAAAAGAAGTCTATGGAAGAAGAAAATATCCGAGACAGATTAATAGTCATTTTTTAAGGATAACAGAGTTGCCAATTTATCAAAAACAAAGTTAATTCACACATATATACATATTTGTATAAACGGAGAATAAGTAAAACTTTCCCAAAGATGTTTTTTTCTTCATAAGCGATACAACCTATATACAACGAAATAAAGATTTGCAGTACAAACGGTCTGTTATGAGAGAAATATAGTATCTTTGCAACATGATGTTGCACCGTTTTACTACTTCCATAACCGACATTCCGCTTCCGGAAAGGTTCACCTATCCTTTCTGCTATACTCCGCACCCATTATGTATATTGGCAGCCAAAGAAGTACAAAGCTATCTTACCCGACAAACTGCATGGAAGGACGAACTGCGCCAAGGCAAAATGTTCGGGGTACTGATTGTACAAACCGAGCATGGAGAAACCGGATATTTAGCTGCATTCTCAGGCATATTGGCCGGAAAGAACCTACATCCCTTTTTTGTTCCTCCCGTATATGACTTGCTACAGCCACAAGGCTTTTTCAAGATAGAAGAAGAGAACATCTCTTCCATCAACCGCAACATCCGGCAACTGGAAAATGACAAAGCATATGCCGCCTTATCAGCAGAGCTTGCCCGGACCATTCAGTCAGCAGAAAACATACTGGCAACAGCCAAAGCACAGTTGAAAGAAGCCAAAACAGCCAGAGAACAGCGCAGAAAAGAAAAAGAACTCAATGCGCAGGAAGAAGCCGAACTGATACGGGAAAGCCAGTTCCAAAAGGCAGAATATAAACGCCTGGAACGTTCATGGAAAGCAAGGATTACCACACTGCAAACGCAGACAGAAGACTGGGAAAGACGGATTTCAGCATTGAAGTCTGAACGTAAAACCCGCTCTGCAGCATTGCAGCAAAAGCTATTCGAACAGTTCGGGATGCTGAATTACCGGGGAGAAGTCAAGAATCTCTGTGAGATATTCGGGCAGACCGTGCACAAGACACCTCCTGCCGGCGCGGGTGAATGTGCGGCCCCCAAACTGCTGCAACAAGCTTATCTGCACGGATGGAAACCTATTGCCATGGCCGAGTTCTGGTGGGGTGATTCCCCCAAGACAGAGATACGCCATCACGGCCACTATTATCCGGCTTGCAAAGGAAAGTGCGAACCTATACTGCAACACATGCTGCAAGGTCTACAAGTAGAGGAAAACCCCATGTTGAAAAGAATGCAGGTACCCTCCCAAAATTTGGAGATTGTTTATGAGGACCCATGGCTTTCGGTCATCAACAAACCGGCAGGAATGCTGTCTGTTCCCGGCAAGGAAGATGCAGTCTCCGTCTATAGCCTGATGCGTGAGCAATATCCCGAAGCTGACGGTCCCCTAACGGTGCATCGTCTCGACATGGCCACTTCCGGTTTAATGCTCATTGCCAAGACCAAGCGTGTACACCAGAACCTGCAGGCCCAGTTCAAGAACCGCCTGGTCAGGAAACGTTATGTCGCATTGCTCGAGGGTATTGTCCCAAAGGACAAAGATACGGTCGACCTCCCGCTTTGCCTGAATCCACTTGACCGCCCACGGCAAATGGTACACACCGAACACGGAAAGCCCGCCATCACCGATTATCAAGTTCTGGAACGTCTGGACGGGAAACGGACCCGTATCGCTTTCTATCCGCGCACGGGAAGAACCCATCAGCTACGTATACATGCAGCACACCCGCTTGGCTTGCACTGCCCCATCATCGGTGATGAACTTTACGGGGAGAAAGCAGACCGGCTTTATCTGCATGCCGAATACTTAGAATTTACCCACCCTATAACGGGAGAAACCGTAAGGATTACCAAAGAAGCTGAATTCTGACTGCCTACTGATTAATAACCAGCAAAGTAATGCAATAAATGATGATACTCCGACCTACCCCACAAGATTATGACGAACTGTTGACCGTCTGGGAAGCCTCTGTCCGCAGCACACACCACTTCCTGGCAGAAAAGGATATACAGTTTTACAAACCGCTGATAAGAGAGCAGTACTTTCTTGCCGTAGAGCTTTACATCATCCGCAACGAAAAAGAAGAAATTGCCGCCTTTATGGGACTGAGCGATGAACTCATCGAGATGTTGTTTGTCCGTCCCGACCAACAAGGTAAGGGATACGGAAAACGGCTCATGGAGTACGCCGTCCACCAAAAACACATCCACAAAGTGGATGTAAACGAGCAGAACGGACAAGCTTGCCGATTTTACCAACATATGGGATTCCAAGTGGCCGGCTGGGACGAAACCGACCCGACGGGAAAGCCTTTCCCTATTCTGCACCTGCAATTACCAACCCCACCACAGATTACTCAGATTGAACACAGATTATAATTTAGCAAACTTATGAAGATACATCACATCGCCATCTGGACCTTCCAACTGGAAGAGATGAAAGAGTTCTACACACGTTACTTCAACGGGAGCAGCAATGAAAAGTACATCAACCCCAAAAAAGGATTCGAATCTTATTTCCTTCACTTCGATGAAGGAACGGATTTGGAACTGATGAGCCGTACGGACATACAGAATACCCCTATTGAGGAAAACAGACTGGGACTGACCCACTTTGCCTTTGCCTTCGACAGCCAGGAAGCTGTCCTCCGACAGACAGAACGGCTACGTACAGCGGGATATACCATCGCAGGAGAGCCCCGTACCTCCGGCGACGGATATTTTGAAAGTGTCGTCCTCGACCCGGACGGTAACCGTATAGAATGTGTATTCAGGGCATAGTCTCTCAATCAGAGGAGACAAAGCTTCTCAACAGTTTTATCTCCTCTGCCCAAAGCGATTCATCGGGCGTCTCCAAAATAATAGGTATACCGTCAAAACGCACATCTTGCATAAAGCGCCGGAAGAAATCCATACCTATCAGCCCCTTGCCGATGCTGTCGTGACGGTCTACTCTGGAGCCGAGTGCTTTCTTGGAGTCATTCAGGTGTATACCGCGCAGATAGCCGAAACCTACCGCTGTGTCAAACTCCTCAAACACCTTGTCATACTCATTCACTATATCATAGCCTGCTGTATACGTGTGGCAGGTATCAAGGCAAACTCCAACGCGAGACTTGTCATCCACCCGGTCAATGATATGTCCCAGCTGCCAGAACTCATTTCCCACATTGCTACCCTGCCCGGCTGTGTTCTCTATGACAGCCACCACATCGTGCGTCTTGCCCAATATAAGATTAATGGATTCAGCGACCTTGTCCAGACACTCTTCCACGGAAATCTTATTCAGATGGCTGCCCGGATGAAAATTCAGTAACTTCAGCCCTAATTGTTCGCAGCGCTGCATCTCATCCAGAAAAGCGGCACGGCTTTTCTGTAACCCTTCTTCTTCGGGATGCCCTAAATTTATCAGATAACTGTCGTGAGGCAGGATATAGCGGGAATCGAAGCCAAGCTTCCCACAATTTTCCTTAAACACCCTGATACTCTCCTCCGTCAGCGGCCTTGCCACCCACTGACGCTGGTTCTTGGTAAACAAGGCAAAAGCATTTGCCCCTATCTCACTGGCATTGACGGGAGCCGCTTCCACTCCCCCACTGGCCGATACATGTGCACCTATAAATTTCATAATCTTATTGTATTTGCTCTTTCATGAATTCCCACTGGCATTTTTTCATGTCCACACACCCATTCTTTCTGAACGTCACGCCCTCTGCCTCCAGCAAAGCCCGCTGTTCCGCCCAGCACGGTGCCAGCCTGCCCTGGCTGTTCACTACCCGATGGCAGGGCAGACACATGCCGTCGGGCACATCGTGCATGGCATGTCCCACCATGCGCGAACATTGAGGTCTTCCGACAAGATAGGCTATCTGTCCGTACGTCACCACCCGCCCCGGAGGGATTGCGGCCACTACATTATAAACCTCCTGCTGAAAAGTGTCTTTGTCCATAAAAGTCTGGTTTGGGAAGGCAAAGATATGATAAATTCAGCAGGTATGCGAACAGACGTTACAAGAAAGTGGCTGCGCCGAGCGGATTGTATATGTAGGTGACATTACGGGCACGGATGATTTCGCCCGTCGGGGTAAACAATATCTGATATTTCGTCTGGAGATTTGCCATCCCTACCTCTACCGCCACGATGGACTGCCATTTGGGAAACTGTACCCAAGTGACATTCTGCACCATCCCTCCGGAATATTCACTGGCGGCAAAAGCATTGTAAACGGCAGGGGGCACTTCGTCCATTGTCTCCCAGTCCGTCTGCTGCATTACCCATTGCGCCTGCCCGTCAAACCAGACTTTCGTATCAAAACCGTTCATCAAGAAATCTGCCACATAATAAGATTCATCATGCGACCAAGCAACATCATCCGCCGTAGGATACATTTTCTTTAGCGCAGCTTGTACATCAGCAGGCGCCCAATCGGCAGAAGCCGAGACTGATACCATCAGCATCAAAACCAGAAAAGAGAATTTCAACTTACTCATAACTTCATCAGATTATCATGTTATGAGAAGAACGGCGTATGGCAGATTTTGTTCACCTGCAACTCTCAACCATTCAACAGTTAAAAAGAGATATCCATTGTAATTCAATAGAAAATGACTAACTTCACACCAGAAATTCAGAAGTATGATAAGAATACATCCCATATCCGGCAACAAAAAGCAATATCTTGACCTGCTGCTGCTTGCCGACGAACAAGAGTCCATGATTGACCGTTATCTGGAACGGGGAGAGATGTTCATCCTATCCGATAATGATACAGTCAAAGCGTCTTGTGTAATCACCTGCGAGGATAAAGGAATCTACGAAATAAAGAGCATAGCTGTCTATCCGGAATACCAGCGCCAGGGATATGGAAGACAACTGATAGCATTCGTTCTTGAACATTATAAAGACCGGTGCCATACTATGCTTGTCGGCACTGGAGACAGTCCGCTGACCATCCCCTTCTATGAAAGCTGCGGATTTGCATACTCACACCGGGTACCCGATTTCTTTATCGATAATTACGACCACCCCATGTTTGAAGGAGGCAAGCAACTGAAAGACATGATTTATCTAAAAAGGACGCTTCAACCAAAATAATATCCTATATTTGCATATCACTTAACTCCACACATTATGGAAGCTAAACTTTGCCAAAGCTGCGGAATGCCCTTGTCATCTGCAGAAGTACTCGGAACCAATGCCGACGGTAGCCTCAACGAGGAATATTGCACCTATTGCTACCAGCACGGCAATTTTGCACAAGACTGCACTATGGACGAAATGATAGAACATTGTGCACAGTTCACCGACGAATTCAACAAGGATTCCGGAATGAATTTCACTAAAGAGGAAGCCATTGCCGGTATGAAAGAATTCTTCCCGACCTTGAAACGCTGGCAGTCCAAACAATAAACATGCCATCCCGTATCGAGCAGGAAAAACAGACAGTAGAACGGATGGTCCGCCTCTACTGCCGGAAAAAGGAAGGTAACAAGCAATTGTGTCCCCGATGCGAGGAATTGCTGGGATATGCCCGCATTCGTCTTTCACGCTGTCCTTTCGGTGAGAATAAATCCACCTGCAGGCAATGCAGCATTCACTGCTACAAGCCCGAAATGAAAGAACGGATGCGTAAAGTCATGCGGTATGCCGGACCACGGATGCTGTTATACCATCCCGTGGCGGCACTCTGCCATTTGTGGCAGGAATATGTCCATCAGTATCTCACCAAACGTTTCGGAGTTCCGCGCCAGGAACAGCACAAACAATAAACCGTATCCAGGTCGTATCCTTCCAATGAAGAGGTGCTGTCTTTAGGCACAATCTCGCCTTTGTCAGAGATGTAGACCGGCAGGCGCTCACCTTGTCCGTTCATCACAAAAAATGCCCCCACCTTGCATTGGGGGCATACCATCTTACGCATAATCAATTGAAATAATACAAAAATATAGCCACCCCTTCCAATGCCTTCTTCTTTTCACCTTGTATTTCGATGGCAAACTTTATTTCTGCCTTTGCTACGCCGCGCAGATTCGACAGAGATTGTAAATGGGCAACCAGTCGGATGCTCTGTCCGGACAATACCGCCTGACCGAACTTCATCTTGTCCATACCATAATTAATCATCATCTTTAGGTTGTTCACTTCAATAATCTGGTTCCACAGATATGGCAACATGGACAAGGTGAGATACCCATGTGCAATAGTGCTCTTAAAAGGGCTTTCCACTTTGGCGCGTTCCGTATCGACGTGTATCCACTGATGGTCCAATGTCGCATCAGCAAACAGATTGATACGCTCCTGAGGAAGCTCTACATATTCCGAAACACCGATTTGCTGGCCTACCAGCTTTTCAAAATCCTCGTACGAGTTGATAATCACTTTTTCCATTACTCTCTATTTTATTGATAAATTATAAATTCACGCGCTTTATCCACATATCCGCCATTCGTTTATGCCCTGCAGGAGTAGGATGGATACCGTCCCAAATCCAATAGGTGTCTTGAGAAGTCGGAGCAGTACCCAGAATTTCATCGAACATCACGTTATAAGGAAGAAATACCGTCTGATAGTCCTTCGCTATCCTCTCTACGATGGCGGCACAGCGACGCACCAGACTATCACGTTCTGCAAAGTCCTCACTCTTACGCATATTGCCGACATTGGCAACAAAAGGAGTGCCCAGCACTATCTTCAATTCCGGATTGGCCTGCAAAGAACGGTCAAGCAAGGAACGGTAACACTTCTCCCATCCTTCAAAATCAAAAGGCTCTTTTTTGTCACCCTGCAGATAGTAATGTACATCGTTTGTCCCCACCAAGACGGAAAGCACATCCGGTTTCATTCCAATGACATCCTCTTCCCAGCGTTTCTCCAAATCCCGGAGAGTGTTTCCACTGATGCCACGGTTAAAAAAAGCATATTCCTTTTCCGGAAAATCTCCTTGATAACGACTTGCACACAAATACATATAGCCGCTACCGTAAATATGGTTCATATCCCAAAGGCTTCGTTCCGCAGTCGGTTTGGGCATCCCGCAGGCATTTCCCCAGTTACCGTCCGTGATAGAATCTCCGATAAACAAGACACGCGGGCCGCTTGCATGGAGTAAGAGTGATATGCAGAAAAAAACTATTACAAAGAGTCCAATACGCTTCATGGCATTTTCTTGTTAGAATGTAAAAATTGCAACAAATATACGTCTTATTCCGGCAAGTACAAAAACTCGGGTACCTTTTTCCCATTTCCCAAAAACACATATAACCCTTATTTTTATTTCCGTTCATCACAGATTAATTTGGAAATAATGTATCTTTGTCAATATCTTAATTGTTGTGGCAGAACAAAAACATCACTATTAAAGATTCCGGTATGAATTCTAAATTTGATTATGACTTACTGTCAGCAATGATGACCAATGCCAATATGGGATGGTGGGAAGCTGATTTAAAGACCGAAAGCTACATTTGCTCCGAATATATCTCCCGGTTGCTGGGACTGGATGAGGATGGAACCATCAGCTTTAAAGATTTCAACAAACGTATCCTGAAAGAGGAACAACGGCATACTACCACACATTCCTTCGACAATATCCGGCAGACACAAGAGACTGTATATCTGCTCAACACAGTAGAGGGTCCAACGTGGATAAGAAGCAAGATATGCCTGCAGAGAACCGATGAAAACGGTAATGTCAAAGTCTACGGCATTGCCGAAACACAAGACGGTCCCGACATGTCATCGGCATCCCAAGCCTTACAAGAGCGTAACCGTCTCCTCCATAATATTTATAAATATCTTCCGGTAGGAATTGAGCTCTATAACCGAGAGGGAATATTGATAGATATGAATGACAAAGAGCAGGAAATGTTCCATCTCAAACAGAAAGAAGATCTACTTGGAATTAATATTTTCGAGAATCCGATTTTCCCGGAAGAGATGAAAAGCAAGTTAAGAAAACATGAAAATGCAGACTTCACTTTCCGGTATGACTTCTCTAAAATAGGCAATTACTACAAGACACAGAAGAAGACGGGCACCATAGACCTTGTAACCAAAGTCACAAGCCTTTACGACGATAATCACAACCTGACCAACTATCTGCTAATCAACGCAGACAAAACGGAAACGACCGTCGCTTACAACAAAATACAAGAGTTCGAGAGCCACTTTGAGCTTATAGGTGACTATGCCAAAGTGGGATATGCCAATTATGACCTTCTTAATGAGCAAGGCTATGCCCAACGCAGCTGGTACAAGAACTTGGGTGAGAAAACAGAAACACCGTTGTCCGAAATCATCGGAACCTACAATCATCTCCACCCAGACGACCGTACTATCATGCTTGACTTCCTACAGAACGTAAAGAGAGGACTGGCACACAAGCTCAGCCGGGAAGTACGTGTTCTTAAAGAAGACGGTTCTTTCATGTGGACCCACGTCAACATCATTGTAGAACGCTACATGCCTGAACAGAACATCATAGAGATTATCTGCATCAATTACGACATCACCCAATTAAAGCAGACGGAGGCAATGCTGATACAAGCCAAGGAAAAGGCCGAAGAGGCAGACTGGCTGAAATCCGCTTTCCTTGCCAATATGAGCCATGAAATCCGCACGCCGCTAAATGCGATTATCGGTTTCTCCAGCCTGCTGCACTACGTGGAAAACGAGCAGGAAAGGGAACAGTACATCTCTTTGATAAACCACAACAACCAACTGTTGCTCAAACTAATCAACGACGTTCTGGACCTTTCCAAGATAGAGGCCGGACACATAGAGCTCCATTCCGAATGGTTCAATCCGGCAGAACTCATCGAGGAAAGTATTACCGAGTACGAACGGAACGTTCCGGCAGGAGTGAAACTCTTTGCCAGGTATCCGGCAGCCCCCGGCCAGATAGAGCACGACCCGATGCGCATCAAACAGATACTGAACAACTTCATATCGAATGCACTGAAAAACACCGTGCAGGGACATATCGAAGTGTACTACGAAACGGACACAGACGGAATAAGAATCAGTGTTTCCGATACTGGATGCGGTATTCCCCCCGACAAACAGGGAATGATATTCGAACGGTTTGAAAAGGTGGACTCTTTTGCCCAAGGTGCCGGATTAGGACTCTCCATCTGCAAATCCATCGTTGAGAAAATGAATGGAGTGATTACCGTAGATTCGACAATGGGAGTGGGAAGCACATTCACCGTGGAACTGCCCTGCCGGACAAGACCATCCTGACAACAAACGAAAAACAATGATTTATGACCGCACAGAAAGAATTTACCCTAACCCCTCGCCGGCGTGGCTTTCACCTGGTGACAGAGGAGATTATACGCAACCTTCCACCGCTTCCGTCTGCCGGAATCCTGCATCTGTTCATCAAGCATACAAGCGCAGGCCTCACCATCAACGAGAATGCAGACCCTGACGTACAGACAGATATGGAAGCCATCTTCAACCGCCTCGTAAAAGAACGGGAACCTTATTACCAACATACATGCGAAGGCGATGACGATATGCCCGCCCATGCCAAGGCAACCCTCAGCGGAACCAGCCTCACCATCCCCATCACCAATGGGCGTCTGAACATAGGTATCTGGCAAGGCATCTATCTCTGCGAGTTCCGCAACCGGGGCGGAGGAAGAAGAATTGTAGCAACCGTCATCGGATAATCCCCTATCATCATGCAGAAAGCCATCATCATCGGTGCCACTTCAGGCATCGGACAAGAAGTAGCCAGGATACTTGTACAACAAGGCTGGCATATAGGTATTGCCGGCAGAAGAGAGGAAGCATTGCATGCCCTGCAAGCCACCGCACCCGACCGGATAGTCACGGAACAGCTGGACGTTACGGAAGAGACAGCGACTCTACACCTCCATAACCTGATAAAAAAGCTGGGAGGCATAGACCTGTTTTTCCTCAGTTCCGGCGTGGGACATCAAAACCGGGACTTACAACCGGACATCGAACTGAACACGGCACGTACCAATGTAGAGGGATTTACCCGCATGGTGACTGCCGCCTTCAACTATTTCAAGGAAAAAGGCTCCGGACATATTGCTGTCATCAGTTCCATTGCAGGCACTAAAGGACTGGGCGTTGCACCGGCCTACTCTGCCACCAAACGCTTCCAGAATACCTATATCGAAGCGCTGGCACAACTTGCCCGGATGCAGCATCTTGATATACACTTCACCGACATCCGTCCGGGATTTGTTGCCACCGATTTATTGAAAAGCGGGAAATACCCGATGCTGATGAAAGCAGACCGTGTAGCACAGCACATAATCAAGGCTTTAAGAGAAAAGAGACGGGTAGTTGTCATTGACGGACGCTACCGGGTACTGGTATTTTTTTGGCGTATGATTCCACGATGGCTATGGGAAAGGTTGCCTATAACGAATTGATTTCGTATCTTCACGTCTCCAAACAGAAATAGACATACAGACATGAAGAAAAATTCAAAATATATCGTGCTTACCGCTGCCATTGCACTGTGCGCAGGTTCCAGCCTCCCCTTCCTCGCAGGCAGCAGTACGCTGAATCCCGAACGCGATTCCGTGAAATCCGAAGTTCCCTACTGCGTGACCTCCCCCAGCGTACCGGACAAGATCACTTTTGCCGGACAAGCTATTGACCTGCTTCGCTACGACCACCGCGAACGTATGGACCGCGAACTGATGTCCTTCACCTACATGCACTCCACCACCATGCTCATGGTGAAGCGTGCCAACCGCTACTTCCCCGTCATAGAGCCTATACTAAAAGCCAACGGCCTTCCCGATGACTTCAAGTACCTCGCTGTGATAGAAAGCAACCTAAACCCGCTTGCCAAATCGCCTGCGGGTGCCGCCGGCCTATGGCAGTTCATGTCTGCCACCGGACGCGAATTCGGACTGGAGGTGAACAGCAACATCGACGAACGATACCATATCGAGAAAGAGACCAAAGCAGCCTGCAAGTACCTGAAAGATGCTTATCAGAAATACGGGAACTGGCTGTGCGTAGCCGCCGCCTACAATGCCGGGCAAGGACGCATCTCCACACAACTGCAGAAGCAAATGGTAGACCAGGCTGTCGACTTATGGCTGGTAGAAGAGACTTCGCGCTACATGTTCCGCCTGCTGGCAGCCAAAGCAGTCATCAGCAATCCGCAGCAGTACGGCTTTCTGTTGAAACGGGAACATCTTTATCCACCCATCCCCTACACGGAAGTGACCGTCACAACGGGCATTGCCAACCTGGCACAGTTCGCCAAAGGGAAAGGCATCACCTATGCCCAACTGAAAGATGCCAACCCCTGGCTGCGAGACACCTCGCTGATGAATAAAAGCGGACGTACTTATACACTGAAGATACCTACGCAGGACGGAATGCATTACGACCCCAAGAAAACAGTACCCCACGACAAGCACTGGGTTATCAACTAAAAGGATGAAGGATGAGGAATGAAGAATTACCATTCGGTACCACAGCGCGGCTAATTTCTTCATTCTTCATTCCTTATTCTTCATTAAACTTGTTTCTCCGTCAGATATTTCCAATAGCGCATGGGCATGTCCTGCTTGTGCTTCCGGGGATTGAGGCGTTCCTTGATGCAGATTGCCTTAAAATAGGTTTTCCAGAGAGATTGGAAAAGCCGTTCGTCTTTGTCCATCAGACTTTCGTCGAGCATGCCGGTGACAAGATGCCCTTCGCGGCTGTCCTCACCAAAAGTCACTTGGCGCACCTCCTTCAAGTCGTAATAGTATCCATAGGCGCGTTTGATGTCATAAATCAGCCAACGCTGGTCGGAAAAACGGTCCTTGAAATGCTCCGTCACCAGGGGAAGGGCATTCTTCTCGGGCTCGACAGCCGCAAAGAAAGTACCGTCTGCAGCTTTCTGGAAACGGACAAACTGAAGCAGGCGTATACGCTCCCAATCCACCCGCTTCCACATACGGGAGAACTCCAGCACATCAAGGTCGGCAAAGTTTGTTTCAATGGAACGAGGAGCATCTATTGCCTTGCGAATATAGCGGAAAAGGAGCATGGGAGTTTCCGGCTCCTCGGCCAGCCAGCACTGGGCCAGACAAGCAAGTGCCGTAGACGACAGCTTCTTCTGCAATCCCCGCCAGACACGACCAGCCTTCTCCTCATCGGTCACCACGGTAAACAGCCCGTCGTAGAACAAAGGAAGCGGCTCTCCTTCCTGAAGCAGCGCATCGGGAAAGGTACGGCGGGAATAGCCTTCGAACACGGAAGTCAGCAATCCCTCAAACGTATGGTCATACAGAAAAATATTCATTCCTCAAAATTAAGTACCAACTGTCTCTCATCCACCTTCTTACGGTCAGGCTTGGGCAGCAGCAGACTGCGTACCCCCTGTGGGGTCAGCTCATTGACCGTGCGCATCGGCAACTCGCAGCAGGTAATGAAATACTGCGCCTTCTTCATCACCACCCCTATCTTCTTCAACTGGTAGAAACCTATCTTGGAGAAACGCCGGGAAGCCACTATCAGCCGTGCCGACTTCACGCCGATGCCCGGCACGCGGAGCAACATCTCATAATCCGCCTTGTTCACATCAATCGGAAACTGCTCGGGATGGCGCAAAGCCCAGGACAGCTTGGGGTCAACCTCCAAATCAAGGTCAGGATAGGCATCATCCACTATTTCCTCCACCTTGAACTGATAGAAGCGCATCAGCCAATCGGCTTGGTAAAGGCGGTTCTCGCGCACCAAAGGGGGCTGCTTCAATGCCGGCAGGCGCTTATCGTAGGTATTGACGGAAATATAGCCCGAATAGTAGACACGCCGCATCGTAGGTCCCTTGTAGAGGGCCGACGAAAGATACAGAATATCCTTGTCCGTCTCGGCGGTAGCGCCCACTATCATCTGTGTGCTTTGTCCGGCAGGAGCGAAACGGGGAGCGTGGCGGTGTTTCCTGCGTTCTTCCGAACTTTCAAGGACACCCTGCTGGATGTAGCGCATAGGCGCATATACACTCTTATGGTCTTTCTCCGGGGCAAGCTGTTTCAGGTTCTCTTCCTTCGGTATCTCGACGTTGACGCTGAGACGGTCGGCATAAAGCCCTGCCTCATTCACCAGTTCGCGGCTGGCGCCGGGAATGCTTTTCAGATGGATATATCCGTTGAAACGATGGATAGTACGGAGGTCCTTGGCGACACGCACCAGACGCTCCATCGTGTAATCGGGATTGCGCACCACCCCACTGCTCAGGAAAAGCCCTTCGATATAGTTGCGGCGATAGAACTCCATGGTGAGGTCTACAAGCTCGGCCACCGACAGCGTGGTACGCGGTAGGTCGTTGCTGCGGCGGTTGATGCAGTAGGCGCAGTCGTAGATGCAATAATTGGTAAGCATCACTTTAAGCAGGGAAATGCACCGACCGTCCTCGGCAAAGCTGTGACAGATACCCCAACCGCCCACAGTGTTCCCCAGCATACCCGCCTTGCCGGAGCGCACCGTACCACTGGAGGAACAAGAGACGTCATACTTTGCCGACTCTGCCAGTATCTTCAATTTATTGAGAACGTTTTCATCCATAATACCTGCGCCAAAAGTAACAATAATACTTTTCAAAAACAAAAAAGACCGCCAGTAGTGGCAGTCTTTCGCAGCATCAAATATGCTTTTTTTCTTACTTCTTAGAAGCTTCCAAAGATGCTTTGCGGAATTCCTTCATAGCTTTTTCGATTTCCAAAGAAGCCTTACGAGCGCGAGTTCCTGCTGCCTTGTTACCGTTTTCCAACTGAGCGTTTGCATCTTTTGAGAAGTCTGCATACAATGCAGCTACTTTTTCAACTAATTCTTTCATAATCCTTTTTAAATTACTTCGTTAATAATGTCTGGCAAAAATACATTCTTTCTTGAAATAAATGCAGAAAAACGATATTTTTTTTGAAATATTCGGTAAAATCGCCGCAAAAAGGGGCTCTTACGCGTTTTTTATCTACTTTTGCAAGCATGAAAACGCTTACTGACACCGAATATATACACGCTCTCATAGCCGAAGGAGAGCACCAACAGCAGGATTTCAAGTTCGAAATATCCGACGCCCGCAAGATAGCCAAAACCCTTTCAGCCTTTGCCAATACAGACGGTGGAAAACTGCTCATCGGAGTGAAAGATAACGGGAAAATTGCCGGTGTCCGTTCGGACGAAGAACAATATATGATAGAAGCGGCTGCCGGACTTTATTGCAGCCCCGAAGTGAACTACACCATGCAGACCTATCTGGTGGAAGGCCGCAGTGTGCTGGTGGTACAAATCGAGGAAAGTGACCGGAAGCCGGTATATGCCAAGGACGAAACAGGAAAATACTTGGCCTATCTCCGCATCAAGGATGAAAACATCCTGGCTACTCCCGTCCATCTGCGCGTCTGGCAGCAAAGCGGAAGTCCGAAAGGAGAACTGATAGAATATACCGAACGGGAACAACTGTTGCTCAATCTGCTGGAAGAAAACGACCGCCTTTCACTGAACCGTTACTGCCGCCTGGCGCATCTTTCCCGACGCGCCGCCGAACATCTGCTGGCAAAGTTTGTTCGTTATGACATAGTGGAACCGGTGTTTGAAGGACACAAATTTCACTTCAGGCTGAAATAGGCAAGGAGATTCCGTCAAGTTTGTCCAGATTTGTCCATGGTACAAATTGCAGCACACGAGTTCATATCACGTTGATTATCATCAACTTGCAAGGAGTCTATCTCAGTTAACGACAGAGGCAACCTAAAGTAACGACAGAGACCACCTTAGATAACGACAGAGGGTAGCACTTGTTTTGTGTGAGTTTTTTTTACTACAAATAGATAACTGTACATATACATTATGGGAATAATAAATCTGATAAACGACCTGCTCTGGACCTACATCCTCGTTGCCCTGCTGTTGGGATGCGCCGTATGGTTTACGCTGAGAACCCGCTTTGTACAGTTCCGGATGATAAAGGAAATGGTACGTCTGCTGGGCGACTCGGGCGGGAAAGGCGATGCCAAGGAAAAGCATATCTCATCGTTCCAGGCATTTGCCATCTCCATTGCCAGCCGTGTAGGTACGGGCAATCTTGCAGGGGTTGCCACCGCCATTGCAGTAGGCGGTCCGGGCGCTGTATTCTGGATGTGGGTGATTGCCCTCCTGGGTGCTTCCAGCTCGTTTGTAGAATCTACACTGGCCCAATTGTATAAGATAAAGGGCAAAGACTCCTTTATCGGCGGCCCGGCCTACTATATGCGTAAGGGACTGAAACAGCCGTGGATGGGGGCACTGTTTGCCGTACTTATCACCATTACCTTCGGATTTGCATTCAACTCGGTACAGAGCAATACACTGTGTGCCGCTTTCGAAGGCGCTTTCGGGTTCGACCATGCCGTTGTGGGAGGCATCATCACCGCACTCACGCTGACAATCATCTTTGGAGGCGTACAGCGCATAGCCAAAGTCAGCAGCATCATCGTCCCCATCATGGCGTTGGGATACATTACACTGGCACTTATCATCGTTCTGTTGAACATCAAAGAGCTGCCGGGAGTCCTGGCACTCATTGTCGGCCACGCCTTCGGATGGGAGCAGGCTTTGGGAGGGGGTGTCGGCATGGCGCTGATGCAGGGCATCAAACGCGGGCTGTTCAGCAACGAGGCCGGTATGGGGTCCGCCCCCAATGTGGCGGCAACCGCACACGTCAGCCACCCCGTGAAGCAAGGCTTGATTCAGACGCTGGGAGTATTTACCGATACGCTGATTATATGTACCTGCACCGCTTTCATCATTCTGTTCAGCGGTGCTCCACTGGATGGTTCCACAAACGGCGTACAGCTTACCCAGCATGCACTGACCAACGAGATAGGACCTTCGGGAGCCATCTTCGTTGCGGTAGCCTTGTTCTTCTTCGCATTCAGCAGCATTCTGGGAAATTATTATTACGGAGAAGCCAATGTGCGCTACCTTACCCACCGTAAATGGGTGCTCAACATCTACCGTATACTGGTGGGCGGCATGGTCATGTTCGGTGCTGTTGCCACCTTCGACCTGGCATGGAGCCTTGCCGACGTCACTATGGGACTCATGGCGCTCTGCAATCTTATCGCCATCAGCCTGCTCGGAAAATACGCTTTCAGGCTGCTTGAAGACTACCGCGCACAGAAAAGCGCCGGTATCAAAGACCCCGTTTTCACCAAGAACCGCCTGAAAGAGGTAGAAAAAGACATAGAGTGCTGGTGATAACCAACTTATTTCGTACTTTTGCAGCCGGAACCGCCGGATGACCTGCGGTCTTGTAATTTGTAATCAGTAATTCGTAATTTGATATGAGTTTATTTGCCAAACTATTCAACAAGAATACCGGAGAAGTATCTTCGAAGAATGTGGAAGACTTCGTGTCACTGACACGCGTCTACTTCCAGTCTGTAATAGCCGCCAACCTGGGCATCACCAATATCCGCTTTGTGCCGGATGTAGCCAACTTCAAGCGTCTGTTCAAAATCCCCACGCAGGGAGGCCGCCTGGGACAAGCGGAAAAGGCCGCTTCGCGCAAGATGCTGATGCAGGACTACGGCATCAGTGAAAACTTCTTCAAGGAAATTGATACTTCCGTCAAGAAGCACTGCCGTACGCAGAACGACGTACAAGGTTATCTCTTTATGTATCAAGGCTTCTCCAATGACTTGATGATGCTGATGGGAAACCTGATGCAGTGGAAATTCCGCATGCCTTCCATCTTCAAGGGAGCACTGCGCAGCATGACCGAAAAAACCGTACACGACGTCTGTACAAAAACCGTATGGAAAAAGGACGATGTACACAAGACGGCAGCGGCAGTACGCCAGTACAAAGAGCGTCTGGGATATTCGGAACAATGGATGACCGAGTACGTTTACAACGTAGTGATGCTGGCCAAAAAGGAACCGAAACAGAAAGCCAACGAAGAGAAATAAAAGAAAAAGAATTCTAAAGAACTTTAGAAACAAGAAGGCGGGAAAGAAATTTCCCGCTTTTTTTGTTATTTTTAGCAAATGAAATCATTTTCCCCTCACGGAACACAAGGACGCACCCCGCGTCAACCATCATAAATATTAACTTCAAAAAAACAACCGCTTATGAAACAAAAGAAAATGCTTGCACTCACTCTATCACAACTGGAACAACTTTATCGGCACGAACTCCCTGAATTGGTCAGCATCGCCGTTCAAAGCGACGATGCGGAAGCCTTCAAGGCCAACCTGACGGAGTACATTGCCGGACATCCGGAAGTGGACAACGAGGCCGGTAAGCAAATTCGACTCTTGATTGAATTTGACGGGCAGGAAGTACACGAGCTCTCCATCGGAGAACAGCTGCCCATATCAACTTTATCAATGCTGCATTCCTTCCTCACAGGACAATGGGAAGAGGAAACGGAAACGGACCTGTTCATCGACTTGTTCCAGCAGTTCAAACGCCTCCACCAGCCAGCCCCCACCCTGCCCTCCGCACAGAAAATCAAAACCCTGACCGAACGCTGGCCCAGCGGACTGGATGAAGACGTGCAGCATATCCGTGCAAAGAACAAGGAACGCATCCTGCATGCACTGGTGCAGAAGATTGAGCACCGCAAGAACCCGGCTTCCCGCTTCCATTTCGAAGAGGGACTCAGCTACGAGGAGAAGTTCAACCTCGTCAGCGAATGGTGGAATGACTTCCGTTTCCATCTTGCCATGGCCGTCAAAAGCCCTACGGAGCTAAACCGTCTTCTCGGCAACTCCCTTTCTGCCGAAACCATGTACCTGCTCTCAAAAGCCCGCAAGAAGGGAATGCCTTTCTTCGCCACCCCCTATTATCTGTCACTGCTGAACTGCACCGGCAGCGGATACGACGACGAGGCCCTGCGCAGCTATATACTCTATTCACCCCAACTGGTGGAAACCTACGGACAGATACGTGCCTGGGAACGGGAGGATATCGTAGAACCAGGTAAACCCAACGCCGCCGGCTGGCTGCTGCCCGACGGGCATAACATCCACCGCCGTTATCCGGAAGTGGCCATCCTCATCCCCGACACCATGGGACGCGCCTGCGGAGGACTCTGCGCATCTTGTCAGCGTATGTACGACTTTCAAAGCAAACGGCTCAATTTTGAGTTTGACACCCTGCGTCCCAAGGAGACATGGGAAAAGAAGCTGCGCCGGCTGATGGCCTATTTTGAGGAAGACACGCAACTGCGGGACATTCTCATCACCGGCGGTGACGCACTGATGAGCCAAAACAAGACGCTGGGCAACATATTAGACGCCGTCTACCGCATGGCAGTCCGCAAGCGGAAAGCCAATCAGGAACGGCCCGAAGGAGAAAAGTATGCAGAGCTGCAACGTGTACGCCTCGGCTCACGCCTCCCCGCCTACCTGCCCATGCGCATCAATGACGGGCTGGTGGAGATTCTAAGGGAATTCAAGGAAAAGGCGTCTACCATCGGCATCCGCCAGTTCATTATCCAGACACATTTCCAAACCCCGCTCGAAGTCACTCCGGAAGCTGCCGAAGGAATACGCAAACTGCTGGCGGCAGGCTGGCTCATTGATAACCAACTGGTATACAACGTAGCTGCATCCCGCCGAGGGCATACCACCCGCCTGCGCCAAGTGCTCAATCAGTTGGGAGTGGTTTGCTACTACACCTTCTCCGTGAAAGGTTTTGAAGAAAACAATGCCGTGTTTACCCCCAACAGCCGTTCCGTACAAGAGCAACGGGAAGAAAAGCGCTTCGGGAAGCTGACCAAGGAAGATGCCCATAATCTGTCCGTACTGCTTGGAACCGTCCATGACCCGGCAGCCTGCATCCGGCGTTTCCTGAAAACGCACCACCTGCCTTTCCTCGCCACCGACCGCAATGTGCTCAACCTGCCCGCCATCGGCAAGAGCATGACCTTCAACATGGTAGGCATCACTCCCGAAGGCAAGCGCATCCTGCGTTTCGACCATGACAGCACCCGGCGCCACAGCCCTATAATAGACCGGCTGGGACAAATATATATCGTAGAGAACAAGTCCATAGCCTCCTACCTCCGCCAACTGCAGGCCATGGGAGAAGACGCCGAAGAATATGCCACCATCTGGAACTATACGGAAGGCAAGACAGAATCCCGGTTCAGCCTCTACGAATATCCTGATTTCCCCTTCCAAATCACCGACAGAATGAGCAATCAGGACATTGCAGGATAGCATATCCAAGATATATTCCGTACTTTTGCAGGCAGAACAATGAAATTGGAAAGTATGGAAATAGAACAACACCCTTTAGAACCCTTCCTTCCCGGCAACGCCCGTCTGCTGATGCTGGGAAGCTTTCCTCCGCAGAAAAAGCGGTGGTCCATGGAGTTTTACTACCCCAACTGGAACAATGACATGTGGAGGATTACCGGGTTCCTTTTCTTCAATGACAAGGATTATTTTGTAAACAAGACGAAGAAGGCTTTCTGCAAAGAACGCCTCATCAGTTTCCTGCAGGAAAAGGGTATTGCCTTGTTCGACACAGCCTCTGCCATACGGCGCCTGCAGGACAACGCCTCGGATAAGTTTCTGGAAGTGGTGCAACCCACGGACGTCCCTGCCCTGCTACACCGGATACCGCAATGCAAGGCTATCGTTACCACCGGCGAGAAGGCTACGGACACGCTGTGCACGCAGTTCTCCATCGACAAGCCCAAAGTAGGCGACTTCACGGAGTTTCTTTTCGAAAACCATCCGATGCGCCTCTACCGGATGCCTTCTTCCTCAAGAGCCTACCCGCTGGCACTGGAAAAAAAAGCAGCAGCGTATCGCATTATGTATCAGGACTTACAGATGTTGTAAGCAACTTTCTTTATAAAATAAGTACGTCTGTTACTTGCATATTTGAAAGTTTGCATTACCTTTGCAGCCGCAAACACGGGAGTAGCTCAGTTGGTAGAGCACCGGTCTCCAAAACCGGGTGTCGGGAGTTCGAGCCTCTCCTCCCGTGCATGAACGAATAATGGCTGTAAGCATTGCTTACAGCCATTATTCGTTTTATAAATGCCTACCGGATATCTATCAGCTTATGTGTCTGCAAACTAAGTCTCCACTTAGGATGCTTCATCACGCAATCCACCGTTTCGGCCGTATTGCTGCAAGAGCAAGGCTGAAGAAAGAAATGCCCGGCGGGCAACTGCTCATAAACAGTAATATCCTGCCCTTCATACACCACCTTCACTTCATTCATACGCGTAATTTCCAGCTTTACCCCCTGCTTGGGAGAGCAGGTCACCCAATCTATATTATCCGGCAGCGGACGGGTACCGTTTGTTTCAATGCAGACATACTTTCCCGCCTGGTGCAGACAATCCACAAATTCACGGTCAATCCAAAGGGAGGGTTCTCCACCGGTCAGTATCACGGTAGCGGCAGGGTATTTACTGACTTCTGTTACGATATCTTCATCGGACATCAGTATGCCGTCCTCATGCTGCGTATCACAGAAGGGGCACTTCAGGTTACAACCGGAAAAACGGATAAAGACAGCCGGGGTACCCGTATGGTATCCTTCTCCCTGCAAACTGTAGAATATCTCATTAATCTTCCTCATAGACGGCAATGTTTGATTCCGACTCCTGCACCTCTACCTTGAAGCAAGTGGGTATCTGGTCGCATATCCAACGGGCTATGTTCTCGGCTGTGGGATTGAAGGACAGCACTTCATTAAGATTATGATGATCCAGCTGTTCCTTTACCACCTGCTTGATGTGACTGAAGTCTACCACCATTCCGTCCGCATTCAGCTCTTTGGAACGGCAATAGACAGTGATAATCCAGTTGTGACCGTGCAGATTCTCACACTTACTGCGATAAGAAAGTTTCAGGCTATGGGCAGCCGACACTTCCATACGTTTGATGACTGTGTACATATTGTTAATACGCTAATTAATATAATAAGTTGCCGCATCTAATGTCACCTCGATGCGACGGCAAAATTACAAAAAACTTAAGATTTATCCATTCACTTCCCTAACTTATTCGTACACACAAAGAGAATTGGCAACCTTACGCTCTGCGCTGCCACTCGGGGTATTGGCTATTCCCTTATCCGGCAACTCCCCACACCACAGCGTAGAAGAACCGCCACCGTCCAGATTCAACGCATCCTCCCCACCCAATACACGAATCATATGGGCAAGCTCGGGTATATTGATGCCTTCCGCTTTTCCCTTCCGACGTCCGTCAACGACAATAAGCAGGATTTTTCCTTCTCTTGTCAGCGCCACAGCACTGCGGGGATGCTTGGTATCTACAAAATTCCGGTTAGTCCCGGACAAGTCGCACACTTGCCCGTCCTTCAGCATCAAAGGACCGGAAGCCAGCACAGTGCCTTTTTTCAAAGTACATGCCTTTTCATCCTGCTTGCTCCAGGGAATCAGTTCCAGCCTGCCTTTCTTTATGAGTACAGCTCCATTGGACACTGTTGCCAGAACCCCGGTAGAGGTAGTATCTATCACCACCCCGTCCTTACGCAGATAGCAGACGGAATTTCCGGCTTTCATATCAAAATAGGAGCCATTGATGGCCGCCACCGCACCTGCATGCCGGGCGGCTATACTGGTCTCCTCCTTGGGATTGTGGACGAGCACATCGAAACGGTAGCGCTTCGGGGATATTTCAAAAATAGACACTTCCTGAGGAACTCCATACAAAGAACTGAATACTGCCTTTTTATAAAGCATCCCTTTCTGCAGGGGCTCAGTCTGCCAATCGGCAGAAACGATGGCAAGAGAGTCGGCAGCAGTCTGCGCCATTGCTGCAAACATGCCGCAACAGAGAAACACTGCCAGGAATATTTTCTTTTTCATATAGATGGGATTGGTTTAAGGTGGGTTCTATCAATTCCATTTTTTATTTCTTGCATAAGGCAGCAGAACCCTTT
>OMAQ01000032.1_pt1 | contig 85500 bp, 80 predicted proteins | sample 1673461 | NCBI WGS metagenome assembly OMAQ01 (sample SAMEA103958112, study PRJEB25191) | human gut metagenome | biome: human-associated habitat [ENVO:00009003]; feature: intestine environment [ENVO:2100002]; material: feces | place: Germany | collected 2013/2015
CTTCAGTACCTCGAAAAGCTGCCTGATGGATGTCCTGAATCCTGTAAAATCTGTTATCTCCCTCGGTGCCAGCAGATTAATTCTGTAATCCGGTATGAATGGCATAAGCTCTTCATCCACATCACCAAACATATCTGACAGCTTCCTTGGACCATCCCATTCCTTTGTTCCGAGATACACTGTAATCGTAATTACAGGAATCAGCTTATCCTCTTTCGTAAATCCCGAGAGAAATTCATCTGATGTTGTAGTATCCTTATCCTTTCGGTGCTTTTTTGCTGTTTCCTTTACCTGATTGCCATATGCCATCACATCATAAAACATGTTTTTTACAGGTATGGCATAGTGTATATCCGACTGATTTTCTACTCCTATCAGTACGACATATGATTTGCCGGTATATTTGATGCTGGCATTTTTGAAGATATCCCTCAGCTTCTGCATTCTGTCTACATAAGGCATTTCAATTTTCCTGCTGTTGATTGGTAATTAAAGCATCGAAAACTTCCATGTCCTTTGTAGAATGATGCGAAGTGGTCTGCCCTCTTCAAAGTGGTGTGCACCTGTAAAAGAACTGTCATGTGGTGCCGCTTACAGAAATATAATGCTTTGAGTAAATTGTAACATAGGGATATTCTTTTGTCATTAGGAAAATCAATGTATTTTATGATTTGTCTGTCCAAACACGGTAAACATGACCATGAATATCTCCGATATCTTTCTGGCAGCCGTGTGAGCTACTATAATATCCTGTCCCAGTCGGTTTATGGCGTTCTGCAGTGTCAGCGAGCCTATATTGACAAGCGAGCTCATAAATGCCATGGAAAGACCAGCCTTAAGCATCGTCATTTTCATCACGGCTATTACTTCAGGTGTCATATTATTCTCACTGTCTTTACATTCTGTTCTCTCAGTATCACAATTTTCGCTACAAAAAATTGCCGGTGTCAGGTACCATTATATAGACATTATCCTGTTATTTATATTCACCAATTTGCTAATATTTGTTTTTATGCATTTCATATATATCCTTTATTATTTTAATTGCATATATGGTAAGCGCTATTCTTATACAGGTGTCACCTTCAAATTTCTTATGCTCAATCTGCCTTTTTTAATCTGGAATTTCCAAAATCAAAATAAAAACTATATGCAAAAAAGAGACACAACTTCAAACTTCCTTTTACGGAATTGATTCTTGTGTCTCTTTTTCATTATAATTTTCTGTAACGTGTAATCTTTATCCAGTTTTCCGGGAATCCCATATACTTTAAAAATTCTTTTTCTGTGTAACAAGATGTTGCCGATAAATGTTTAGATAATAAGTTCGCCAATTCTTGTTTAAATTTTTTAAACAAATCCTTCGGCAGTAAATAACGTAACGCTATTACGACCGCAAACAAATCATGTTTTCCACATTCATATTGCTTTCCTTTTTTTATAATTCCCAGTTTATCATGAATGGGGAAATCTGGAATGGCATTTTTGGTTTTATATGAATATAAACGCTCACCATGTGCACAAATATTTCTAAATTGGGCTGTTACTGCTAATAATTTTGCAAGCTGCATTTCATTAACAAATGGATAATTTTTAGCAATCTTTGTCTGTATATCAAATGGAAGATAAAAATACATCTTCGACATATTTCCAAAAGTCAACGCATTCACTAATACCCATAACGGTACATTGTGATATTTATTCTGTGCATGATTTATGTAATTATAATCAGTTGGTCTGCTTGTATATCTATTGAGAACATTAACCAGTTTCTGTACTCCCGTACGGTTTTTACCGGATGTATTATAATTATTGATATTTAGATAAGCAACCTGATTCTCTCCAAATTTTTCACAAAAATGATAGGATATAAGCGACTTTATCTCCCATTCAACTCTCAGAAGATATTTCAGGAACAATTCTCGTAATGATGCATCAAATTCATATAAGTTTACAATATCCTCAAATCTTGTCCCTTTTTTATACGTCTTAGTTGTCGTATTTTTAAAAATATCTTTATATCCGCTGATAAGTGAATAATAGCTGTAGCGCTTAAGCATCTCTTTTGCATATTCTTCATCAGCAATCAATAAATCTTTTTCTTTTACAAGTTTTTCAATCTGCTGTTGATAACTAAAAAATACCTTAGCCATGCAACTTTCACCTCTTTTTCTCATTAAAAAAAATGAGGAGACCCCGCAGGCTCTCCCCAGGTTGCAGGCCCCGCAAGCATCTGCAACACGATCACTGGTTAATATAATACTCGGCATTTCACAAAATGTCAAGCTCTTTTCCAGCTCATAATATTATATGAAATGTCAAGCATTAATTGCAAATTTTTTCCAAAAATTTTTAGTGCGTATTTTACCATAAATATGCACTTTCATATACACCATATTTGTTTTTGTCCCACGACTCCTAATCCGCCTGTAACAGCCGGATTTTTTTAATGATATTTAATTTCTCCATGGTTAAATGATAAGTCTCATTTCTTCCTCATACAGCTCCTGTGATGACCTTCCGCCAAACATTGGTCTCGGATAATTATTAAGCCAGTCCTCTACCTTCTGTATGTCTTTTTTTGTCTTTCTGTCAAAGTTCGTTCCCTTTGGTATGTGCCTCCTTATCATCCTGTTCTGATTCTCGTTTGAGCCTCGCTCAGCACTGCAGTAAGGATGGCAATAATAAACTTCTGTACGTTTCTTTCCTTTTTTATCTTTTTTCTCAATCCCATCACAGTCGGCAAATTCAGTTCCATTGTCTACTGTTATTGTTTTAAATATATCAGAGAAAAGCCTGCCCCACTTGCGTTCAAGGCTGTTTATACACTTAACAACTGATGCAGCTGTGTGATCCTTTACCTTGAATATCTTCTCATACCTCGTTTTACGCTCAGTCAATACAACAAGTGCATTCTTTGATTTTCCCTGCTGTCCCATAACAGAGTCCATCTCCCAATGTCCGAATTCCTCACGCGTATCGATATCAACCGGTCTATGTTCAATGCTTGTTCCTGCAGCGGCTCTCTTTGCTTTTCTATGTACCTTATGGTAGCTTTTTCTTTTCCTCTTTATAGCCAGATTGTCTGCTGTCACCCTCATGAATATGCCGTCATATATGTACTTGTACAAGGTCTGCTTTGTTATAGTCACGCTGAAATTAAGGTTTTTCCTTTTTATATCCAAAAGCGCTGCTTCTGGACTATATCCATCATCTGCTATCTTCTCTTCAATATAATTGGCAAGTTCAATGTCTTTGCCTATCTTAAGGACAGGTCCTTTTGCCTTAAGGTTTTCCTGGTATTTTTCTTCTGCTATGTCTGCACTGTACCTTTCTGTCTCTGTCCAGTCAGAATTCCTGTGCATGTATCTTCCACGCTTCAGCTCCCTGTATATCGTGCTGACATTCACCCTCAGCGTATCAGCCATATCCTTCGCCTTTTCCCCACTGAGATACATCTTCTCAATTTTACGGCGGTCGGTTATTGTCAGCTGTCTGAATATTCTTCCCATGGTTTTGGCGCCTCCTTTGCATTTTTGTGTTAGAAGTATACCTTAAACCTCATAGTATTCCTATATGCATACTACACAATATTATCTGTTTGGTATATTTCATAAGTTACAAAAATAATATATCATCATAATTCCACGGCATCCGGTAAATGTTACACTCTGATGGACATATGCAGATTACACAGTCATGTTCCCATCATGCACTGTGATCACAAACATATAAAGAGTAATTATTGTATATTTTGCACAAAAATAAGGTGCAGGACTGTTTCATCCTGCACCTTATAAATTCTAAAGCCTCGGTTTATTCTGTTTTACATCCTGTTTATTTTCCATAGTTTTTGCCCTTTGGAATATCTCTGCAGTTGTCTGTCCCGTCAGATCAGCCCACCGTCCCATGCACTCATTATAATGTTCAATTGCCTCTGTCACATTATCAGATTTATAAGATGCATACAGATATGGTTGCTGTGGAACTCCGTCCTTGAATACCTGCATAACTATCTGCTGACGGATAAGCAGAGGACCGGTTCTCATGTGCTCCATGCCGTTCAGCTCATTCTGGAAACGTGCAAATACCTTGTCGTTTCCATTTTCAATCGTAAAACACTGCGCCCTTATATATTTGCCGACTATAATGGGATTGTCAATGTTCAGCTTAGTATTTTTAATTGCAAAACGTACACCATCCCTGTTTTTCTCTGCAAAGTAATTAGGCATCAATGTAATAACATCCGCACTGCTATAAATGGGTTCTTCATCTTCCTGTATTTCAGCAGCATCTTCCGCTCCATCAATGCCTTTGTTTTCATCATTGCTTGTTTTGGGCTTACGTATCTGACCTACATATGTAATTGCCTTGTCAAGATATGACATTTTAATTTCATCTGGATCATTTTCAACGTAATTTTCACGAATGCTCTTCAGGTACTGTAAATACTCTTCCCTGTCTTCAGTTCCCGAATATATCCCATCCAGGCGTTTTCTGTCAACGGCAACTCCTGCCATATTTAAGGTCTGCATTACATCATCTTCAGTCGGACTTAACACCAGACTTTCAGGATACGCTTCAATAAGCTTTTCAACGGCCGCCTTTACAGTCTCATTATCCCTCATGTCCGGATAAGAATTCAGTGATGGCACATCTATTATTTTTCCCATTACAATATCTGCCTGCTCATCTTCAATACTGTCCGTTCCCTTAACATGGTAATTAATTCCGATTGCTGGAATTCCGTGAAGTCTTGCCGGGTCAATCTGATTAAATTTTTCGATTGCTTCCTCAATAGTGGAAATATTGTCAATGTAAGTGCCCATACTGTGGAACTCGCTGCTTTCAGCAACAGTAAATGTAATAACCGCATTGACAGTCTTTTTTTCATTCTCTTCGTCTTTCTTCTGTTCTTCCTGAATAGCCTGCGTATTCCCTGCTGTCTGTTGTTCCCCTGAAATTTCTGCATAACGGGCGGCAATGGTGGATTCACTTATAGGCACTCTGCCGGTGTCATTTTCTTTATACCAGGGTTTTGCAACAGCTGCATTCATTTCATCATACCATTTTGTCATACGGTCATTTTCTGGAATATTGTTTGCAACCTCATAATCATGGATTGAATTTATCTGCTCCCTGTATTCATCTGTCAGCTCTATCTCCTGATTAATTTTAGTCTCCTGCACTTCCTGCATATTCACCTCTTCCTGTGCCCTAATGATTTTATCATATTCCAATAATACCCTTTCCTCTATTTTCCGCTGTATCGCAGCTGTAACACCATACACGGTATCCCTGTACTGTCCCTGTGTCTGATACTGTGGCATTTGTACAAACCGTCCCTTTCTGCCTTCCTTTATTACTATGCCGTTAACCGTCATTCCATACATTTTGACCGATGCAATGCCTAGTTTCTGCACTACAGAGTCTGTTTTCTGGTTAAGCGGGGTAATTCTCACATCATCTATATTTACATCCGGTACACTTTCTGCAAAAAGCTTTTCTTTTGTGACATCAAGTACCACTCTGTCTATCTCATTCCTGACCTCCCTGTCATGCGGATATACCACCCCTGAATACCTGTCTCCATCTTTTCTCTGAGGATAGGATACAAACATCATTTCTTTACCAGACTTATCGTCAAACCATTTTCTGACTGAGACTGGAAATTTAAAAATCCCTTCTATTTCTACCCATCCGGTAGCAACGGTAGATGTGTTCTTAATTGAATCAAAATCCACCCTCATATTAGCCTTTATGTTCATTATCTGTCATCTCCATTCCTTTTATTGTCAATTACATAAGCCCTTCTTAAATTGTCCATGTCATCTGTAGGTGCAAGAAAAATATTTATCATCTGCTCTTCATCCAGGCCGTCATCCATCGCATTTGAAATTATTTCTTTTTCTATTTCCTTCAGTTTGTCCCAGTATCTGCCACACAGATCTGCAAATGTATCTCCTGTCCATCCCGTCTTGTCTGTTTCTTCAGCCTTCTTAATAAGCTCTTCCGTATCAACATCATGAAGAAGTGCAAGACCTTTTATCTGCTCCACTTCCTCCTCTGACTCTTTTACGGCCTGTCTGTATAGCTCTGCTATCTCATCCACAGACCTTTTTCTGGTTGAATCAAATGACAGGTATAAAAGGTCACGCTCATCAACCTCGCATGAATATATGGTTCTGTCAGTCTTTGCCATGACCTTCAGGCGTTCAATTTCTTCCCTATCTGTAACGAAATCCAGACATTTATCTCGGGAAAGGGTTATATACCTGAAATTCTTTGCATCATATAGGGTACGCACCGGATGTTCGTAGTCACCAAGCGCCATAGCAGCACTGTATCTGTCTTTCAGCCAGTCAGCTGCCGTAAAACCGTATTCCGGCTTGTCAAAAGGTATTGCCTTGGTATCATATATCGGCGGTCTCGACTCTAAAAAAATAATGCACTCTGTCGGCGGCATTCTTCTTACCTGTCCTGGTGTCATCAGCTTTAATTCCGCTTTAGAATATGACAAATCCGAACTTGAATTAACCCCGAATGACAGTCTGTCATCCCTTTTGTCTGCGGTGGCATTGCCAAGCGTTTCTGATATATACTCATGTGTACTTTTTGCCTGTGGTCCGGAACCCAGAAATACAACTGCCGCCATGTTGTCCATCATGATTTCCCACTTCTCGTTCGGATAAATTGCCTTGGCCTGTGCTATGGACTGCAGTATCGGCACCATGCTGATATTTCGGCTTCGTATTACTCCAAGCAGCTTCTCTGTATCTGCCGGGCGCGCACCTGCATAGAACTCATCCATCCATACCTGTACTTCATACGGCAGTGGCCCTTTGATTTCATCGTCTGACAGACGGATAAGTGTATCAAACATCTGCGTATAAAACATGGATGTTATCCATGTGTATGTATTAACATTATCCGGCATAACGAGAAATACAACAGTTGGCTGCTGTCCTATTGTGCGAATATCAATGTCGTTTCCGGAAAATATTCTTTTTACCTCAGCTGTCTCGCATATATTAAGCATTGCAGATATCATAAGCGAAACGCTGCCCTCAGTCTCCGAAGCTTTTCCCTGGAACTTCTTAAATGCCCTTACCGGAGGATAGTTTGCATCATGCTCTGATTCACACTTATTCATAAGGTCAGCAAGCGCATTTGACTCTTCCCCTGTAACATCTGTTGTTTTGACATTTTCCATTGCAAGAAGGCTGATTACGTCATTGAACGTTGCTTTCCTGTTGTTATCCCTTGCATCCAGCCATGCATAATAAAACACAGCCTGCATCTTTAAATCCACCGCATCATCCCAGAACGGGTCAGCTGCGGAGTTTTCCTTTGCCGGTCTGACAGCATCATGCCAGCTTTTTATAATTCTCAGCATGTCCGCTTCTGTCTGAATCCACTCAAACGGATTGTACCTGTCCGACTGCTCCGGGTTTTTGAAGTTAAGCGAGAATATCTGATAACCATTTTTTTCAAATATTTTTCCAAGTTTTCTCTGTGTGTCTCCTTTTACATCAAGAACCACATAGCTTGACCCCATCTGCAGGAGGTTTTGGTGCATTATAGATGTTGTTTTGAATGAGCCTGATGAACCGACAATCATCATGTTGTTGTTTGAAAGCTTTCCCCTTATGCTTACCTTTACATTTTCTGACAGTATCCTGTTATATTTATCGTCAGTGTCCTTAAGCTCCCTGCTTGCCTTTACCGGGTCAAGCCAGTCTTCGTCACCATGCTCCATCTCGCTGTGGAAGTTCCTGTAATGGATCATGTAATAATTTACAAAGAAAAACCAGCCTATAAAGCCAATACCTACCCATGCCGGAGTCTTTGAATTTGCAATCTTAAAAAAATGTGTGACCGCCCACAGCATCTGTGCATTATAGTCTCCTTTAAGGTTTTCAGGCGCCACATAAAGACCCGATATTATATATCCAAGCATCAGGAAAAACAAAAGCAGGAAAGCAAATGCTGCCCATGGTGTTTTCTTTTTTTCATATCTTGTTCCGTAATTTGCCATATTTCCTCCAATAAATCTAATGTGCCGGATTCCGGTACCTTGGATTAAAATATTATACCTTCGGGTTTAATATCTTACTGTTAACATTCGGAGCTTTCGGCCTGAGATTCTTTGCATATGCCATGTTCCTTGTGACATTCTCATACTGCTTATGAATATTCTCATAGCTTGCAGTTTTTACATTTCCATTCTCTGCAACCATCGAGGGCTTGTTTTTGGGAATAAATCCCACATAAGTTCTGCCCTCATCTGCCACAAATACATTTTCAGCCGGAAGTATGAGATGCTTTTCATTTTCTCCGTATGTGCCAGGGATACGTGATACAAAATACCCTTTTTCACGCATCTTTTTTGATACAGATGTGAAAGCCATGTTATCAACCAGCGTCTCCCTGTTTATCGTGACCATTTCATAGTTGCCGTCTTTCTTAAGTCTTGCGAACTCCTCACTGTCATCCTTCTGCATTACATTTACTTTAGGTCCGGGCACTTCATGCTCCTCAAATTCATTGTTTACTTTCTGATATTCCAAAGAAGCATTGTTTATATATTCATCTTCATTTACCGCTGCCGTGTCCATATATGATTCATTATCCATTTCATATATGTTTCCGGGCTGTTTTTCCTGTTTCAGCATGTCCTCCCGGTACATTTTTATCCATATTTCAAACTTGTTTCTGTCTGCGTTCGCAACTGCTATCTGGCTGTTGTCATTTCCTACCTTAAGGTCGGGAAGAATCGAATAATTCATTTTCAGTGCATTAAAATCACGACAGGCATCCTCAAGTTCTTTTCCCTCAAACGGAAGATTAAAAATTGTATAATTTCCTTCCGTGAAATTTTTTAGATCAGTAATTTCCTTTTTTCCACCAGACATCTGTACCCTTATATGAGATGCAAACCATGACTTGAATATCTGGTCATCCTTATTCATTACTGCAATCTGTATTGTTCCGCTTTCGCCATCTACCTTGGGCAGTACACAACATTGCTTTAATCCTTTTCCCTTAAGCTGTTCAACCGGCGAATCAGCATCTATGCGCGCTTTTAGAATACTGATGTCATTCTGTATCTGCTTCTTATCGTCTTTTCCGGATACGCTCTGCAGCTTAAGCTTAAGGGTCTCGAGCTGTTTTAAATCATTCACATGCTCTGTGGAAACCGGTATGCTGTATATCGTGTATTTTCCCTCAGACAGCTTTGCAAACGCAGCCAGATCATCTCTTGATTTTATGGAAAGATATCCTTTATATGCGAGCCTTGCCACAAACTGAAGCAGTTTAATCTGCAGCATGTTTGCTGCATATACCATCTGCGAAATACTGCCTGAACTGTTTCTGACACTCATCATCATATGTTCAAATTCTCTGTCCGTATCCATTTAACTTTCCTCCACATCCTTGTTTCTGGTTTTTTTCTTCATGCGCCTTATTTTTTCCATCATATCGACGGAAATACCCGGGTGTATGAATTCCTCCATCTCTGCCGGTGTCATCCCCTCCTCAGCCAGGCTTAGCACATAGCTAATCTGCTCTGACTTATATCCTTCCTCTTTCAGAAGACTTATATATTCCGCTATGTCATTTTTCTGTCTGCGTTTCAGTCTCTTACGTTTAAATGATGCTGTTTTTTCTTCTTCATGCTTTACGTCAGCTGTGGCCGTTTGCGGTACTCCTGCATACGGCATGGTCACCGCTCCCTGTGGCGGCTTTATGTCGACAAACATATCACTGAGTTCACCTGTTTTCTTTTCTACTGTCATAATGCTCTCACCCAGCGTATTAATCTTTGCCTGTACCGCATCCGCAAGCTTTGACATGTCCTTAAGTGTATTGTTGCCTTTGCCTATAATCACTCCGCATGCTTTCTGATATCTTATTTTCCTCAGGTAGCCTGCAATATCAGTCTTTCTGTTATCAATTACCTCCTGAACATCCTTGACGGATATCTTGTCACATGCACACAGGTAAATTTCCCTTAACACATTTAAATTTGTTCCATTCTGCAGTGCAATATTCGTATAATCTGCACTCATGAAGTTTTCACCCTTTAAGAGCTCCATCAGGCAGTTAATTACCTTGTCATTTTCCATTTTTATCACCTCTCCTTCAGGTACCGGAATCCGGCACCTTTAAAGGCACATGAAATGTTTTCCATATGCCTTGCACCTCTCATATTTTTCTTTGATGTAATTTCAGCTGTTTCTTTATTTCGTTTGGCTCTGTTCTGTCACTTCTCAGATTAATATCAGCGACTTTGTCCGCATATTTAAGCTGCGACTGGGGCATTGAGCCTTTCTCGTAAAAAGAATAAATCTCATCACTTCCTGCCGCTGCAATTATGTGGTCATACAGTGGAATGCCAAGAAGCTCACCTGCCTTTGACATAACATCTGTCACATGTATATCCTCAAGCGAAGGCTGTGATGAGCCGCCTGGATGGTTGTGAAGGATTATAAAGCCATTGGCATTTGACAGTATTGCCGTCTTCATTATTTCCCTGGGTGATGCAATAGCTTTGTCGACTGCACCCATTGAGCATATGCACATGTTTACCGGATTAAGCTTTGCATTAAGACATATGACGCACATGACTTCACGGTCGTATTCCCTTAATATGTCTGATACAAATCCTACAACCTGTTCCGGTCTTTTAAGCTGTGTATCAGATATAAGTGTTTTTTCCTTCACCAGACGTATGCCAACCTGGTCTAATACATATACTGTATCACTCATTTTTCTCCTTTCCTGCCAGTCCTATCTGCATTATAAAATCTTCATTCTCATCCATTTGTTCAAGTTCCTTTAGTATTTTTCTCTTTAACATAAACATTTCAAGGCTTTCCTGTTTGATTTTTTCCATGTTTTCCTCCTGCGTACCGGAATCCGGTACCTTTATATTTTTATATATTTCTCTTTAATATCATTTCTCTGCGCCTGTGTGTTTTGTGGGGCATTCTGTGGTGTTTCTTTTCTGTCTGCATCAAGCTTGGCATTTAAAAAAGACAGTCTTTTCAGTTTTTCTGAAAGAATGTCTTCTTTGTCAAATTTCTTTGTAACCTCTTTTTCTGCCGTTTCAAGCTCTATTCGTGTTTCATCCAGTGCATCCTGCACATCAGAAAGACGTTTTTCAAAGCCAGCCATGCAGTTATTAAGCCTTGTAATCATTCCGGCAGGATCTGATGACATTTCAATAGTATGTTCACACCTGCCCTGCATATGTATGTAATATAAATTAAAAAACGCGTCAAACCTTGAATACAGCTTAAACCCCTTATAATCCCCAATCATGGTTCTCTCAGGTGTCTTTGACTCCCTGGCAGCTGCTATAAGGGCTGCACCGCCTTCCTTTTTATCATCATATGGCACACCGTTAATCCTGATTTCAAAACCATCCGATAGTATTTCCCCGGAACCGCGTGTAATTATATCCTGCCTCAGTCCCTCAATTTTTTCTTCAAGCTTTGCTATCCTGACCGGGTACTCCTTATTAATTGCATCCTCAAGCCTGTATTTCTGGCTTTTGAAATTTGCTTTCAGAAGTTTCAGCTTTGCAACTTCTGTATCGAGTGTCATTTTTTCCTTAATGTATGGATTTCCAGTGGCAAGTGCCTTTACCTCTGCATATGACAGTGCAGCTTCATCCACATCGTCGCAGGAACGTACCGGAGACTTGCTTGTCATTATCTGCCCGATAAACTTCTGCTTGTTCTCTATAAGCTGCCACGAATACGAATCAAATGTATTTTCCGTTACATACCTGAATATTTTCACCCGCTCATTCCTGTTGCCCTGGCGGAGTATTCTGCCCTCCTGCTGTTCTATGTCAGATGGTCTCCACGGCACATCTATGTGGTGGAGTGCTATGAGCCTTGTCTGCACATTGGTACCGGCTCCCATCTTTGCTGTTGAACCTAACAGAAAACGTACCTGGCCGCTTCTTACCTTTGAAAACAGCTCAGCTTTCTGTTTTTTTGTGTTGGCATCATGTATAAAGGCAATTTCCTTATCCGGTACCCCCTTGGCAATCAGCTTGTCCTTAATGGCATGGTACACATCAAAACCTCCGTCACTGCGCGGTGTTGAAGCATCACAGAAAATAAGCTGCGTTGATTTGTCTTCCGCTGTCTCCTTCCATATGTCATATGCCCTGGCAGCACATGCATTCACTTTTGAATTCTCATTGTCAGGCAGATCCGGATTTATGAGCCGCTGGTCAATGGCACATTTGCGTCCATCGCTCGTTACCTTGAGCATATTGTCGATGCTTGAATCAACCCCGCCGTTTCTTATGTTCTCTGCCCTGTCCCCAAGCGATTTGACTATCTCCTGCTGAAACTCACTCGGTTTTAAAACCACATTCTCGTAATCACATTCAGGTACAGGAAGTTTGAGCATGTCAGCTGTCTGTATATCTGCACTCTCTTTAAAAAGGGATATAAGCTCTGGCAAATTAAAAAACTTTGCAAATCTTGTCTTTGCACGGTATCCTGTGCCCTCAGGAGCAAGTTCTATTGCTGTCTGTGTCTCTCCGAATGTTGAAGCCCATGCGTCAAAATTTTCAAAGCCAAGCTCCTTTAACCGGCCTGCCTGCAGATAACGCATATTGGTGTAAAGCTCAGTCATGGAGTTTGATATAGGTGTCCCGGTCGCAAATGTTATACCGCGGCCGCCTGTTATCTCATCAATATATCTGCATTTTCCGTACATGTCCGATGCCTTCTGTGAATCATTCTGTGAGATTCCCGCAACATTTCTCATTTTGGTAAACAGAAACAGGTTCTTAAATTCCTGGCTCTCATCAACAAACAGCCTGTCAACTCCAAGCTGTTCAAATGTAACTGCATTATCTTTTCTGCCTGCATCATTAAGTTTAGCAAGCCTTACCTCCAGATTTTTCTTTGTCTTTTCCATCTGTTTGATGGTAAAATGCTCGCCGTTTGATGCCTTAGCCTCACTTATCGACTCAGTAATCTCATCTATCTGTTCCTGCATGAGTCTCTTCTGTCTTTCATCTGACAATGGTATTTTAGCAAACTGGGTGTGTCCTATGATAACTGCATCATAATCACCTGTTGCAATCCTCGCGCAGAAACGTTTTCTGCGTGCCGGCTCAAAATCCTTTTCAGTTGCAGCAAGAATATTTGCCCCCGGATACAGACGCAAAAAATCCCCTGCCCACTGTTCTGTCAGATGGTTTGGAACAACAAAAAGCGACTTGTGGCACAGTCCCAGCCTCTTCGATTCCATCGCAGAAGCAATCATCTCAAAGGTTTTTCCCGCGCCCACACAGTGTGCAAGCAGCGTATTGTCTCCATACATAACATGTGCTACTGCATTCAGCTGGTGAGGCTTCAGCTCCACATCAGGTGTCATTCCCGGAAACTTGAGATGTGATCCGTCATACGTTCTCGGTCTTGATGAGTTGAATAGCTCATTGTATTTTTTTACAAGCATCTCCCTTCTTTCCGGATCGCTGAATATCCAGTCCTTGAACGCCTCCTTTAGTGCATCCTGTTTCTGCGATGCAAGCATTGTCTGCTCCCTGTTGACTACACGCTTTTCGCTGCCGTCAGGCTGAAGTATCCTGTCATAGACTTTTACATCCTTAAGGTTCAGCGTATTTTCAAGTATCTGATAAGCGTTAATTCTGCTGGTTCCATATGTGCCTGTGACAAGGGGATTGTATGAATCTGCATTCTTTCCTTTTATGTTCCATTCACAGTTTATCGGTGCAAACTTTACCGCCATCCACTCCCTTGAAAACAGTCTCTGTGGTGTATGCAGCACATCCTTCATGAACTGCTCTATATACTCTGCATTAATCCATGTAGCCCCAAGCCTCACTTCTATCTCTGATGCTGTAAGAGGTTTTGGCATTGCCTTCTTAAGATATTCCACATTATCGGAATATGATGCATCCCCCTGTAATGCTTTTTCTGCAGAAATCAGTTTCTTTCTTATGTTTCCGGAAAGATATTCCTCTGAAGTCTGCCAGGTACCGGATTCCGGCACCTTAAAAATAATGCCCTTAAGGTCACTTATTATTTTCTCCCGGCTTTTTCCAGTAAGCCCTTCCATATATTCAAGGTCAACAGCTGCTTTTTCTCCCATCGAAACTGACAGTGCCTCAACAGATGTATCCACATGTGTAACAGGGACAGCCTTTCTGATGGTTCTTTTGGTAAACATGTCCGCTTTGCCCGCAACCTTTCCGTCATCATCAGTCTCCTCTAGTGATGATATAAGGCTGTAGCCTGCATCTTCCCTGAATGCGGTCTGGTTTGTCCTGGAATTTAAGTACCCGAACTTTTTAACGAAGCTGTCGTAAACACTGTTGAGCCTTGCCTGTGATGCCCTGATTTCTTCATCGGACGCATCATCAAGCTGTAATTCAATAAGCTCTGACACGCTGTCCCGTACATCAATTAGGCCTTTCATGCGCTCAGCTGTTTTTTCCGGAATGTCCTGTGGACGCATTATCGAGTTTTCCCTGTAATATATCTTTCCATTTACTGAACAGTAGGAGAAATTTTTAACTCCTGCCTCTGCAGGTATGCTTTCATCCTCAAGCTCTTCATCAGATATTTCAGTATCATCAATGGAAATTTCGCCACGTATCGTATGTACAGCCTGTCTGAGCCTGTCTGCCAGTGAAGTGCCGGATTCTGGTACGCAGGCACTCTCCATTCCATGAGGACCGCTTACCATTTCCATTTTACCAAGCACCATGTGCGGATTGTTAACGAAGTAGCTGTTCATCTCTATTCCGTTTTCATCTGTGCCGAGATGTATCCAGTCTTCATCCGTATCTATGTACATATCCCTCTTCTTCAGAAAAATAATGTCTGATGTAACAGATGTTCCGGCATTTTTAAACGCATCGTTTGGAAGTCTTATTGCTCCTAGCAGCTGTGTTCTCTGGGCTATATACCTTCTGACTGAAGGATTAGTCTTGTCCATAGTGCCCTTGCTTGTAATAAAAGCTATCACTCCGCCCGGACGCACCTTGTCGATTGTCTTTGCAAAGAAATAATCGTGTATATAGAAATTGTGTTTGTCGTAGGCTTTATCCAGAACCTTGTACTGACCGAACGGCACGTTTCCTATGGCCACATCAAAGAAATCATTCTGAAAATCTGTCTTTTCATAGCCCTTCACATCTATGTGTGCATCAGGATATATAAGCTGCGCCATCTTTCCTGTTACTGGGTCAAGCTCCACTCCGTAGAGTCTAGATGCACTCATATCTGCCGGCAGCCCTGAGAAGAAATTACCTATTCCCATGGATGGTTCAAGTATATTTCCCTTTGTAAAGCCAAGGTTGTGGAGTACATCATACATTGCATTTATGACTGCTGTGTCAGTAAAATGTGCATTAAGTGTGCTCGCCCTTGCACTGTCATATTCAGTGGTTGTCAGCAGGCTTTTTAATATGCCGTATTCTTCTGACCATGAAACATTTTCAGCATCAAATATTTCCGGTATTCCTCCCCATCCAAGATATGCGGACATGATTACCCTCTCATCGGCTGTTGCAGGACGTTTTTCATTTTCTATCTGCTTGAGAATTTTGAGTGCTGAAATGTTACGCTGTGCTTTCTGCCTCTTGGTAAGTGTGGATGCATCAGCTTCTGCCAAAACTAAAAGAGCAGTGTAATCAGCTGCTCTTTCGGTAAAATCTTCATTATTCTGTTGTTCTGCATTATCCGGATGTTCAGCCTCTGTTTCATCTAATGCCTCCGGCTGAGTATCATTTTCCGTCTTATCCGGCTCTATATTTATAAAATCTGTAAAGCTAAGCTGCTCTGGTGCCTCTGATTTATATTTATCCGTGGACTGCTCCTGCATTTCTGTTGTTTGAGAAATATGATCTGATTCCTCAGTTTCCGGAATAATATCATTATTTTGTCTGTCACGGCTTTTGTACTCACCGGTTAGTATAAGGGTTCCGATTTCCTGTTCAACGCTGCTCCATGACAGTGTGCCTTCTGCTTCGCCCTGCTCATCACGCCACTGGAAACGTATGCCCTGAGAACCATATGTGTCATATCCATGAAGCCCCATGCCGTCAACCGGCCAGCTCGCCCCGCCAAGTCCGTATTCCTTTTTGATAAGTGCTGTTCTTTTACCAGCCTCCATCTCATTCTGGAAAATCTGTACGACTCTGTCAAAGCCTCCTTCAAAGCCGGTTCCACGGAGCATGACCTGTCTAATATAGTCATGAGGTATATAATCAGCTTTCCGCGGATTCAGATAGCCGTATTTTTCTACCTTTATGCGCTGCTCATCCTCTGTCGGCAGCTCTGGCATGAAATATAGTCCGGTACCGGATTCCGGTACATACTCATCCTCACTGGTACCGGATTCCGGTACAATTTCATTTTCTATAAAGTGTAGATCACTGTATCCCTCACTATTTCCTCCGCCCTGTTCAGGATGCTGTTCATCATTCGTATCCATTTCAGCTGGTCCTGCATCTTCAGCTGCTCTGTCACTCCTTCCTGTTTTTTCATCTGCGGCACGATTCTGTCCATCTCGTCCTGTGCTCTCTTCTGTACCTTTAGGCAGTGTTCCTGAAGTTCCCCGAACATTAGCATCGTATCGAACTTCGCCCTGTAATTCTTTTTCAGCCAGGTCCTGTGCATAAGTCCGAATTTCGTCAGCGGCTCCTGTGGTTCCTTGTTCGGTATAAGGTTCGGTATCTCGTAGTCCCCTGCTTTGATGTATTCGAGTTCCATATGTTTTATCCTCCCTCTCTGCACTTTTACGCTTTAAAGCATTATAGTCCACACTGGGGTCCCTGTCAATACCATGCACCCTGTCATAGGTTAAAACTGCAATTCCAACTTCACGCAGTGCCTGCTGTGCTGCATCCGTCATGCGTGAGGAAAGCTCACAGAAATCACTTTCAGGCATGTCTTTTATAAATGACATATCATAATCAGGAAAACCGCCTGTCGATAAGCCCATTCTTTCCTTTATCATCCGGTTAAGGCCGTACCTGAAAAAAAACCTGACGTTTCTGCGGTACTCATCCATCTTGTATTTTTCTTCATCAAGTTCACTTAAAGGACTGTTGTCAGACGAATACTTTTCTTGTGCAATATCAGCTGCATACTCATCAGCCAGATATTCCACAAGATAGTCCATTGTATGTTCTATAGACGGCTCCTTTGTGTCATATTTATCAGTCTGCGGCTGTAGTCCATATACTTTTAACAGACGATTCTGTATCGTTTCCGTGTGATATGGTTTTCGTATCCACAGTCTCGGCAGATGTCCTCCCATTTTAGGTACAACACTGGTTACATCCCATACATACTTAAGTTTTCTGCTGTTGCTTTCATCAATAAGGGCAATGCCGCGGTTGCCTTTCTTAATCCAGCAGCCCATTTTAGAGTTCCATATGTTCATTGTAGCGCATGCAACAGCATCAGGCCGCTGTGCATATATGAGAATCTGATCCATGAAACGGTACCTGTACACACGTGATGCATGTTCAAGAAAATCGTTCCAGGCGTTTAAGTCTTGTCTGATGCGCGACTGTGTTTCATGAGCCAGCGCCTTAACTTCATATAGCTTCATTGGCTGTCACCTCGGATAAATGCTAGATTTCAGGTTTTATATTTTTTTCATAAGAAATTTTTCTTGATTCCTGCGGAATAATATCAAGCTTATTCCGCGTTACCATTTCTATTGAGTTTTCTTTTCTGTCATACATATACACCTGATTCGAGAGTCTTTCAGACGGACTGACAGCATCCATGTTTGTCTGCTGTATAAAAGCCGAAAGGTCATCACAGTCAGGCACCAGCCTTGCATCCATGGCAAGCACTTCATGCGTGCTTGACGGAATGATAATCAGATTTCCTTCCACCCGGTCGGACAGTTCTTTAAATACCTCTGTGTCGAGCAGTACTGTTGCACCATTGTTTGAGGTGTTCTGGACTATCCACGGATATCCTTCAGACAAGCTGCTTACATCCCCTCCTAAAAGGTCTGAAATCTGCTCATCACTCATTCCTCTGGCTTTAAGCTGACCATACACATAATCAAACAGGTTGGTTATATTCACCTCAAAAAGTCTGGACATATTTTTTTCCGCCGTATCAAAAAGTTCCTGCTCTGACATTCCAAGCGCAGCTGCAATTTCATTATTTACCATAATAGTTTTTGACAGACCGTCATGATCAGACAGACATATGTTGTATGAAACAGTCAGGTCGTTCAGCTGTCTTGTCGGGCACCCTGCCAGTCTTTGTGCATTAGCTTTCGCATTTGAAATTTCATAAATGATATTTTGTCTGAATCCCTCATCCAGTACATCCTGATATTCATTCACCGGTGCTACATCATATGCCATCAGTACAATATCTGCAGCATTTTTTATAACAAGTTCAATATCCTCTGACAGTTTGTAGTCCTCATACAGCTGTGTCAAATTAATGACGGGACACACATTTGTATCCTCTTTTCTTACTACAAGTCCGTCGTAATCAATGCCGTTTACTTTTTTCACACGCTTCAAATGAAGTTCTGAATTCTGATACTCCGGAGGCAGGTAGTCAAGTACTGCATTTTCCACGACATCCTTAAAAATTTCATATTTCATCATTATTTTTCATCCTCCTTTATCTCAGTCTCGGCAGCCTTTTTCAGATATGCAATCAGCCTGTCCGTCTCATGTTCATTAGTATTGTGCTGCATTTCCATCAGATAAATTTTTTCGTTCATGTTCCATTCTCCTTTAAATTTTTATATATTTTTGTTAAACGTTCCGGATTCCGGTACGTGGGTAACCTTTTTCGTTTTTCTGCCGGCAAACTCCTGTTCAGTCTTTTTAATTCTTCTTAACATGCGCAGTTCTTTTCTAAGTTCCTTTATCTCTTGTGAAAGTCTTTCCATATCTTTTTTTGAAATATCATCATCCGGCAAATATTCCTTGAGCTGTTCATATTCATCCTGAAGTGCTTCAAAAGCTTCATCACTGATATCAGGATTCTTCAATTCGTTTTCTATCTGCTCTTTTCTGTCAAGCTGTTTTTTCTGTCCACTGTCCAATGCCTTTGAAGCATCTTTTTTATTCCACTTTTCCCTTTTAAGTGAATTTATCATTTCTTCAAGCCTGCTTTCCCGGTCCTGTATGTTTTTCATGTTTTTTAAACTGTTCATTTTAATGTATGAGCACTCATCGAGAAGCCTGTCTATAGCCATAATGTCTCTTCTGACCCCTTTCGTTAATGCATACGGATTAGGCAGCCTGTAAAAGCTTACCGCCTGGTAAAGCCTTCGGTATGTGCCTGTGTTTTTGTATATTTCGTCAATCGATGCAAGTTTCTCTTTTTTCTCAAGGTTTTCAGCAATTTCTTCATACATCCTGCTTCCGCTTTTCTGCTTTATGCGTTTTGCTATATCCTCCGGAGAATATCCGGATGGCATGTTGTAGCTTCTTCTTCTGTGTTTTTTTCCGGCATCGTCCGTGTATGTGTATGTAAAATAAGTCGTGTTCTTCTTCTTTGACTTTCCGGCTCTTACTGAATATCCTGCCATCTTCATATGCTCCATGAACTCCGGCAGTGTATCAGAATGTCTTAATGCCAGGTCAATGTCTGCTCTTATCACATGTGTCCAGTTCATTGTGCCGTTTTTCTTTTCATTCCATTCTGCATATGAGAGCCCTGTCTTCTTATTCTCTTCAAATTTCAGCGGCTTAAGGCCATGCTCCATGCATATTTCATCCGTAACCGGCTGTATATATCTTTCCCAGTCACCATTTTCATATCTGTATTTGTAGCCATCAGTTCTGCTTACAGAATTAAATATAAGGTGCGAATGGATATGCTTTTTGTCGGTATGGACTGCAAACACATAATCGTAATCATCCCCCAGATATTTTTCCGTAAACTCTTTTGTCATCTGATAAGCCTCGTCTGCATTAGTCTCTCCCGATGCAAACGAGATGACAAAGTGATATCCCTGTCTGCCGTGTACCTTGCCAAACAGCTCCTTGGTGTCCAAAAAGGTCTTTAGTATGTCTGCGCTGTCATATCCGCTGTTTCCTCCGACATATAAACCGTCACACGTTTTTGCTTCGTTATTTTTTTCATCAAGAATATATTTCACAGCATTGGCCAGATGTCTGTGCGGCACCGCTGGTGCCTCCTTCATGTGCATAAGCTTTGTAACCGCCAAGTCTGTTTGCCTCCCATCCATGTACAAAAAGAACGTACCGGATTCCGGTACGTTCAATAAAAAAAAGAATCTAAGATGCTTTATCTTAAATTCTTTTTGCTACAACGTAAATGTCAACTGTTCATTCCTCTATTTTTTCCGTGAGCTTTTCCAGCCTGACGTTTAATTCTTTCATGAGCTCAACAACATATTCTGCATCACGCATATCGCCGATATTACTGTTAAGCCTATGTGCTATCTGATTGATGTTCACTCCGATTTTTCTGACCTGATGGTTAAGGTCTTTTAATTCCATGTCTACACGAACGTCTTTTTTTCCGGTCTGTGACAGCACAAGGTTCCTTATATAGGCAGACATGTCCCATCTGCCTCCATATGTGAACCGTGTTTCAGTTTTTTTCATTTCATCAATAAGAGTGTACTCCTCCTGTGTCACCCTGAAGGTTATCTTTCGGTCTTTCATTTTCACTATCCTCTAATCCTGTCAGAAGCTGTATTTTCTCCCTGAAGCTTTCAATATTATCTGCATCAACTTCACCAAGCAGGTCTCTCACTATGTCTCCGATCAGTGAATCATTTTCGCGCTTCAGACGTTCCTCTTCTTTTTTCAGTTCATCTCTTAATCCCTTGATTTTTTCTTTGTATTTCTGTTCTGATTTCTTTTGCGCCTCTGTCGTTTTTGCAATCTCAAGCTGAAGTTTTTTTATTTTTTCGTTAGTCATTTTTTCCTCCAATAAAAACGAACAGGCGGTGTTGAATCTGCCTGTCCGTTTCTTTTACAATTATATTCTACAACATGCAACTATTAATATCTACCACCACTTACTACCACTATTTTAAGTTGGCAGGTCCGGCAGGTCATCATTCATGTACTCTGCCTGTTTCTGGTATTCCCTGTGGCGCCTGTACAGAGTGGCTTTTGAAACACCAAGTGACTCGGCAGCCTGTGTTACGGTCATGCCTGAGTCTATCATCCTGTAGACCTTTTCCATATCTATCCAGGTGCGGCTTTTCTTTTTTCCAAGATTCTTTCTTACTGTCATGTTATCCATCTGCACTTTCCTTCTTTCTCCTTAAGTGCTTTCGTTCCTCCTCCATCCTCCTGTATAGTGTGCGCGGTGATACCTTCAGTCTTGACGCTATCTGCCTGTTGGGCAGTCCCTGTCTATACAGAATAAGATACTGATCCATGTCAATTTCTTTTCTTGGTCTGTGCGGATATTCCTTTTGTTTTTTTTCGCTCACAAAAACCACCTCCGGCTCACGATTTTTTTCCAGTCTGTTCATATTTTTTTACTTGATTTGCCCCTTGATTTTTTCTAGTCCGGCTGTTGGGGTAAGCCTCTGTTTCTGTTATGTGTCAGCATTGTATCACCTTGTTTCAGCATCATTTCACTGACATATCACAGGTGTCTCTTTTATGTTTCAAATGTATTGAAAATGTATTCCAAATGCGTATAATTACGTTTCTTTTTTATCTCACATGTCTTACACATGTCTCACATTCGTTTCAAAACATGTTGTTTATGTGCGTTTTAAGTCATTTTTCGAGCATAAACACACTTTATTACATTCTCAACGTAGACTAATTATTTGCAAGATACGCATTCTGTCCGACAGAATACATTTCTTGTCAAGGGCGCCGCCCCTGATACCCCGGTAAAATATTTTTTTATATCATGACATCACGCTTTTCATCCAGCCATTTAAAAAATCCTGACATGAAATATCATCATCAGCTGAATAAAAATCGCTCCTGTACCTGTAGACAGATTCAATCAGGCTGCTCTGCACTGAAAGTATTTCTTTTTGCTCTTCATTCAGTGTGCCAATGAATTCATAGAGTTCATTTTTTATCTGCTTTCTTACTTCAATTTCATCAGAGTGTGCAAAAATATTTTCCTTGCTTGTTGCCATCATTGAAAGAAAATATCTCTGAAATTCGTTTGCAATTTTTTCTTCTAACATCATATCTTTTCTCCTGTACTTTACTGTCCGGCTGTTGCATCCTGCGTCTGCCCGACCTGTGGCTGCGATGTGTCCTGTGTCTGTTCCGCCGACTGTCCGGCCGCTGCATCAGTTGTTTCCGGAAAGACCGCATTGGGATCATCTTCCGGTGAAACATCACGTACATCAGGTGCATTGTCCTGTTCATTCTCCGTGTTACTGCCTGAGCCGTCAGCTTTGATTTTTTTCACTTTAAGATATCCGTCTTCATCAAAATAATATTCTGTATCCGCCTCAGTTTCTTTTATTTTTTCTGTTACGTTTTCTGTCCCTGCCGTGGTTTCCCTGACTTTATTTTTTTCTGCATTATGAGTATTTTTTATAAGCATTACACCCATTACGCAGGCAGCTGACACGAGCAGGATAACAACCAGGATAAAAAGTGTCCTGCGGATTTTTGCATAAGGATTTTGTCTCATCTTCTTCACTTCTTTCTTAATGTAACCGGTGTGATGTATTCTTCAAGCTCGTCTGCATCAAATGCAAGCTCCCTAGTTTTTTTCTCATAGCCAAGTTCACTTATGAACCTTGTAATTGACATTCCATACCATTCCTTGAAGCCTAAAAATATAACCGGGAATGCAAGCGGTATTCCGCAATAACATCCGACATTCAGTGCTATGTTGAACTTGAAATATACAAGTGCTGTTACACCTGCAATGATTAAAAGTGCAGCCGCAACACACAGCACTTCTTTTAATGTATAACCGAACATGAATTCATTTTTATATTCAGTGTCGGGGTCCTTGTTGATTGGTATTGTCATAAAATTATTCCTCCCTAAAAAATCCAGCGTGCCGGATTCCGGTACGCTGTCAGTTATTTTCCTGTCCTGCCGCATCAGCCGCTGTATCATCCTGCGGATACTGCGGAGTTCCATAGCCAGCTATCTTTGAATATGTGATTGAATATGTATGCTCTTTTACATGGCTTCCTTTATGGTAAGGTGTGGTGCTGCTTCTTCCGCTGTTGCCTTCTATTGTTGTAAGCTTTTTAGTTTCAGGGTTATATCCTGTCACAATTCCTGTATGGCTCATTCCGTTTCCGAAAATAATAATATCCCCTGCCTTTGGCACGTATCCGCTTGCTGCATCATGATACAGGTTGTTGTTAATATACCACTGCTTTGAAGCTGCGACACTTGCAGTCTTTGGCATGATACCCTTTTCAATGAAGCCACACTTATCTGCACAGTATGACACAAACATGGCACACCAGTTCGCATCCATCCCATACCAGTTTTTGTACCTGTATCCTCCGACTGTCTTGTCAGCATCATTAAGTTCATTCTGTGCTGCCTCCACTATCTGTGTGCAGACAGTTCCATTGTTATCCCCCTGCCCGCCTGATGCATCGACAGCTGCCTGCATTGTTACAGTCAGGCTTGTAAGAATAACTGTAAGACAGATTACGGCTGCCATGAGAAGCATAATTAAATTGTTATTTTCTCCGGTCTGTGAAACACTGTAATCACTTACAGCCGCTGCAGTCTCATGTTTTGCCTGCTGTGTCTGTTCAGCCTGTATCTGTGCCGTCTGCTGTTGCATTTTCTGTGAAACCTTTACCGCAGCCTGTGCGGCATTTTTTGCCGTGTCAACAGCAGCTGTCACCGCAGCCGTCACACCAAATGTTGCTGTCCCGCTCAACGCTCCTGCCGTTGTTCTTACAGAAGTACCGGCAGATTTTACTGCAGTACCGGCAGCTGTCTGCACATTCTTATTTACCATGGTCTTTGCAGTGGCAGATGCAGATTTTGAAGCTGTTTCCGTTGAGTTAACAGTCAATATATTTTCTTTTTCTGTTTTATGTCCACGGAGATTCCTGTTTCTTTTAATGATATTAGATGACCACTGTTTTTTAGACAGTTCCTTCTGGTACATTCTGTCATATCTTTTCTTCTGCCTTCTGCTCAGGGTGCTATATAATGCTCTGCTTTCTTCTGCCATAACGTTCTGAAGCTCAGGCATTTTTTCTTGTGAAGCATTATTATTTCTGTCTTCTTCATCATACCTGCCGTTAAACTGTACATCAAAATTTTTTACAGCATTCCTTGTTTTTTTTGCGGCCGATGCAGTAAATCCGCTCACATGCCTTATGACTGTTCCACCTGTTTTTATTGTACGCTCCGTGGTCCTTATTTTTGTTTCCTGTGCCGTAATTACATGCATGTCATTTCCCCCGGTTTAAATCACAGATAAAAAGTTTCCTTTGAAATGTCAGCCTCTTCCTGTTTCTTTTTCTTTTCTGCCTGCTTATGGAAATTTGTATCAAAGGATGCAAACAGCGGATTGCTCTCACTCATTCTCGCATCCATCAGATATACATTTCCGCGCCATACCAGTACCCCGCAGCCTTCAGTATTTTCTTCAAGTGCCTTAAACTCTGTTGGTGAAAATTCCTGAATCTTGGCAAGATTTGCTGCATCAAGCCCACCCTGGTCAAAGAACACCTTGAAGGGACAGTTTGAGAACATGTCTCTCAGTGAAGGATTTTCAAGCACGTGTGTAATATTCTGGGCGGCAAGCGTAACTATGGCTCCAACCTTACGGTATGTCTCAATTGCATACAGAAGCTGTGCTGCCGTAGTTTCTTTCTCACACAGCACCTGTGCCTCATCCACAATCAGGTGGAGTGCCTGCTTTGTTTCCTGGTTTGTATCAATTCTCATGGAGAGAAAATGCATTATTGTCAGCATGCACGGCTCCCATATCTCCTTGTCAATATTTTTTAGACCGAAGCCTATAAGCCTGCTGTTCATGTCAAGGTTCGTTTCATGCGCAAACATGTCGTATACACCTGTGGTGTAATCCTCAAGTGAGTCGACTATCTCCATAATTATTCTCTTGTCTTCAGTAAACTCAACAGTATCAATCTGTGCTTTAATTTTTTCCCTGAGCAGCGGCAGCGTCGGGTATTTTTTCTTCTTTGCATGTTTTGAGGTCTCGGTAAAATATTCCTCATACATAGTCCTTACTGCACGTCCGACATAGTTCATGTGGATTCTGGTTACAACAATATTTGTCATGACTGATGCACAGAACGAATTAGAAAAGTTTGTCATCCTTGCAATAAATTTATTCCGGACATTGCTGTCACCATTCTCCACATAGTCAGGAATCTCATACGGATTCATATAAATTTTGCTCTGAGGTGTAAAATCAAAATACATTCCGCCTCTCAATGAGCGTATGAATTCCATCTGTTCATTATTCGGGTCAAGTATAATCACATCATCATCTGTAAACAGCAGCGGCTGTGCTATCTCCGTTTCCTTAATGAAAAATGATTTGCCGCTTCCTGTATGTCCTACCATAAAGCCATGAGGTGCAGGAAGAAGTTTTCTGTTACCGTATATGAGATGCTTAGTCGTTTTATTGAGGCCGTATACGGTTCCGTTTCTGTCATGAACATCTCCTGCATAGAACGGCTGGAAAGCTATAGCTGACGAGGTATATAAAAACCTCATATGATTTACCTGACGTCCACCTATCGGAAGGACAGTGTTTAACGCCTTAAGCTGCCTGTGGTAATACGGTTCAAGCTCATAAGAGCTTCCCTTTGCCTTCTGTTTCAAAATATCCACCCTCTGTGTCAGCTCCTCAAGTGAATCTGCATACACCAGAACAAGAAGCCCGAGAAATACTCCCTCCTCATCATTCTCATCAAGCTGATCCATGTCATCTTCCAGGCTCGTCTTCTTTTTGGTCAGGCTGTAGCTTGTAGTTGCTCCAAACTGCTTATTATTGTAATTTCTTGTACGTTCCTGGGCTATTACCCTTTCGTTATTTGCATGCGCGTTTTCAAGTCTGTCATGAATTACATTCTTTGGAACACGCTGCATGTCTATCGTAATGTATGTCGGAAAGAGTACATCACTCAAGCTGTGTATTACCTTGTCCTCTGAAAGAGACTGCCCAAATGCGGTTCCCACAAGCACTGATACGTATTGTTTATTATTTATAACCATGTAGTCGGTATCTGACTGTATCGATGCCGGAAGTATCTGGTTTTTCCATCCGCTGTCATCTGGTGATATTCTTGCTGGAGGAAGGCACTCTTCCCCTGCCCGTAACATCCTCGACAGCAGCACCATTCTCTCTTCTGCAGACATTTTGTATATCCTGCTCCTCAAGTTACGAAAAATGTTTGACAGTGTAGTGTCAATCGTTGCAAAGTATGCTTCAGCTTCTTCCAGAGTATGCGCACGGCATGTCACGGTAAGAATCATTGTCTTTCTGATGTCTCTCGTTCCTTCATCTATCTTCTGGTTAATCCACTTTCCTATTCCTTTTTCTATCACAGGATATTCCTGTCCGTTAATTGGATTGAATATCTCATTCACAAATGAATCCAGGTCTCTCTGTTCGTTTGCAAGTGTTATCTTAAAAGGTCCATCCAGAGATTTAAGCAGTGTCATTATCTCCAGCAGTGTGCTGTCCTTTTTAGCGGTATCCTTATTTACATAATTGATATCCTCGAACATATAGCTCTGATCATACATTGCTTCACCTGTCATTGGCTCAATCTTAAAGTTGCCGTTTTCATATGCCCTGTCAATGCAAAGCCATTCCTTGACGCTCCGCGGCACCTTTACTACCGGCACGCTTAATTCTCTTCCCCTTTCAAATTCACTATTTGCATCTAATTTTGCCATTATGTTTCCTTTCCTCTAAATCCCAAAAGTCTGTTTCATGAATGAGTCTGCACCTTTTACTCCTGCAGCTGTCAGCATCATTATGAACATATTCTGTATGCATCTGGTAGGCAGCACTATATCCGTAAGAAGATTCTCTGCAAAGAAATCCGTCAGATCAAACTTAGACACCAGTATAATAAAAATTGCTATTATAACAATTGATAATGACTTCGTTAACAGTGTCTTAATCCATGCTCCTGCAGCATTCTGTATTCCCGGTCCTCCGGGAATACAGGAAATCGCAAGCGGACCTACGGCTGCAAGCATGTATAACTGTACGCTTCTCGAAAATATGGTTATAAATACCGTAGCTGAGCATACAATAGCCACCACCAGAAAAATAATTCCTACTATCATGTGCACCATTGCCTGAACAGAGTCAAGTACCCCCTGCTCAATTCCCTTAAACTCTCCTGTCGATAGCATTACGGAGCCTGTCGTACCGGTAATTTCAAATACCCATTTGCTGAACAGCATAACAGAATTGATTCCAAGATTTCCAAGGATGACCTTAATAAGTATATTGACTCCGGTTTCAAGTGTCATGCTCTCCCGCAGGTTTCCAACCTGCCTGCATATTCCTATGTAAAAGAAAAGATTCAGCATTGTAGCTGCTATTGCCTGAAAAAAAGGATAGAGAAAGTTGTTAACATATGCCCATGCCGAAGGCGAAAAACTCTCAGGTGTACTCAGACCTTTCCCCAGACAGAAACTTAATATAAGATTCCATATATTAACTCCAAGAGTATATAAAGGTGAAAGGCCGCTTGTAATCCAGTCCATTAAACCACTCCCTTACATTATTGCTGTCAGTATCTGCGGTGCCATTGCCATAACAAAACCGCCTCCAATACGTTTGAATGCGTTTGCCTGCATTGTACCCTCAGACCCCTGAAAGGCAATGCCCCACTCTGCAATTCCCCAGAGTGTAATTATTGAACCGATGGATGAAACAATTCCACCTACAAGATTCTGCAGCGATGTGAATTTTGCTGTTACAACATTTGCTGCATCCGCTGCGTATACCGGTGACACTTCACCTGCCATGATTACTGTAGTAATAAGCAGTGCAAGCATAACCTGGAAGAAACGTACCGCATCCACGTTCTGTATTCTGTACTTTATCATTTTTATATGCCTCCCTATTTTTTCTTTTTTGCAAGTGCCACAATGCCTACTCCGATAAAGCTCAGCAGGAGCCATGAACCGAAGAATATCATTCCCATAAACTGTGCCATATCCGGCTTAAATTTAGCAAGCAGCGCCGTCAGCAATAATGCAAGCATAAATGCTGCTACAAATGTAACAATGAAACCAACTGGTATTTTCTTCTTTCTGTGCATAATAATTTTCTCCTTTTAAAAAACGCAGAGCCTCACAGCCCTGCGTTAATCATTGTTTGTAGGTAATTGGGTAACCCCCTAGTGTTTCTTCTTTGATACTGCTTTCTTCCTGAAGAATGAACAGATAACTGCCATTACTCCTGCTATTCCTGCAAGCACATACATAACCACTGACATGTAATCACCGGTTTTTGGCTTTGGCGGAGCAATCATTGTAATGGTCTGGGCTGCATCGTTGATGTCATTGTGTGATGCAATGGCATAAGCGCCATCTGCAGTCACAACATCAAGCTGCTCAAATACTACAAGCTGCTTTCCTGTCATGCCTTTTCCGTTGAATCTGAATGTCACGTCAACTACGCCCTCGGTGCCTGCCGCTGTAAACTCAGTTACTGCAGTTACTTCCTTTCCGTCAATCACAAGTGCTTTTCCTGTAGCCTTGTCCATGAGCTTTCCTGTCACTCTGTAGGTCTGTCCCTGTACCAGATTCTGGTACGCTACTGAATCTACAATAGTAACGCTGCTGTCAGCTGTTGAGCTGTGATCCTTTCGCTCACCATCGATGGCTGTTGTTCCAATCTTCGGAACATAAAGTGTCTGTGCCTCATCTGTAATATCGGCATGTGTTGCAATGAGATTATTCTCATAGTAGACATCCTCAAACATAACAATTGTTCTTCCTGCAAGAAGGCTCGCATCAAATGTAAATACCACATCCACTTTGCCTGTTGCTTCCTTCGCAACAAACTCTGCCTCTGCTGTGACATTATTTCCGTTTGCAATAACTGGTGCTCCGTTTGACTTGTCTACTGCAGTTCCGACTACCTTATACTTCTTTCCTGGTACCAGATTCCGGTACGATACAGTATCGACTATCTTTGCATTCTTCTCAGCATAAAACATGCTGGTGCCTGACTTTGCATCCTTTGCTGTGGTCTTAATCTGTGGCACGCAGATGGTCTGGTTCTCATCACTGTAATCTTCATGTACCGCAATGAGCACCTCTTTAACTTCACTGTTGTCGGCTGGATTGTTATCTTCATTATCTACCTCGACCTTGTTTGATGTGTTATCTGTTTTATTCTGTGTGTTTTCTGACTCAGATGCCTTCTGTGTATCATCAGGTGTCTTGTCCTTGTTTGATGTATCATCAGGGTTTGCATCAGCATTATCCACATTTTTCACTAGATAAAGCTTCTCAAACAGCACCATTGTCTTTCCGGCAAACTCCTTTGCACTGAATGTAAACTCAACATCCACAGTGCCGTCTGCTGTTTCAGGTGTAAATACAGCCTCGGCTGTGATATCCCTGCCGCCATTCTGCAGTGGTTTTTTGCTGTCCTTATCCATTACTGTTCCTGCTACCCTGTATGTAAGGCCCGGGATAAGGTTTTTGTATGTTACTGTATCTTTTACTTTTACATCATCCCCTGCATTTGACAGATGAATGCCTGTCACCTCATCAAGTGCCTCTGTTGCAATGGCTGGCACGTAAATGGTCTGTGCCTCGTCATTTATGTCAGCGTGTACTCCTACAAGCCTGTTCTCATAACGGATTTCCTCAAACATTACAATGGTCTTTCCGGCTAAATTACTTCCGTCAAAGATGAAATCAACATCCACTTTTCCGTCTGCTGTATCCGGTGTTATCTCAGCTTCTGAAGTTACTGCTTTTCCGTCTGCATCCTTAATCACCTTTCCGGTTTCCTTATCCATCGCTGTTCCTGTGACCTTATATGTCTTTCCAGGAATGAGATTTGTGTACTCGACAGTATCCGTGATTTTGATATCCTTCTCAGCATATGTGAGCTTTGTCTCTGTCTTTGTGTCTGTTGCTGCTGTCTTTACTGATGGAACATAGATAATCTGTGCTTCATCGGAAATATCAGCATGCACGCCAACGAGCTTATTGTTGTAGTAGATGTTTTCATACATTACAACTGTCTTTCCGGCAAGTGAGCTTCCGTCAAATACAAACTCAACATCGACTGTACCATTTGCTTTTTCTGCCTTAAACGATGCCTTTGCGGTTACATCTTTTCCTGCATCGTCCTTTAATGTCTCGCCTGTTGTCTTGTCTATTGCAGTTCCTGTGACTGTGTATTTCTCACCCGGTACCAGATTCCGGTACGCTACTGTATCAGTGATGTGTATGTCCTTCTCTGCAAGTGTGAGCTTTGTTGCTGTCTTATCATCAATGGCTGTTGTCTTTACAGATGGGATATAAATTGTCTGTCCCTTGTCATTGATATCCTCATGGGCTGCAATCTCTGCTTTTCCATAGAACATCTTTTCAAACACAACCACAGTTGTATCATCAAGACCATTTGTATTGAAATGGAAATCTACTGTTGTTTCTCCGTCAGCTGTATCCGGTGTGAAATCGGCTGATGATGTAACGGCCTTGCCGTTTACTGTCACAGCCTTGCCGGTACGCTGATCCATGAGTGTTCCGGAAATGGTGTATGTCTTTCCCGGTACCAGATTCCGGTACGCTACTGTATCAGTAAGAGTCACATCACTGCCTGCCAGTGACATGTGCGAGTCAGTGTCCTTATCCTTAACACTTGTAAAAATGAGTGGAATGTGGACTGTCTGTGCCTCATCATCAATGTCTGCATGTACTGCAATAAGCTTGTCCGTATAGTAGACATTCTCGAAGAATACCACTGAACGTCCGGCCATGGCTGTTCCATCAAATGTAAACTTCACATCCACACTGCCGTCTGCTGATGCTGCAGTAAACTTAGCTGTCGATACAAGCTCGTTTCCGTCTGCGTCTGTAAGAGGCTCTCCTGTTTCCTTGTCTACGGCTGTTCCCCTGACTGTGTACTCCTTGCCCGGTACCAGATTCCGGTACGCTACTGTATCTGTGACAGAGACTTCCTTCTTTGCCTCGCTCACGTTAATCTTTGAGCTGTCATCTGTTGCAGTAGTCTGTGCTGCTGGAATGTGGATTGTCTGGCCCTCATCATTAATGTCCTTATGCTCTGCAACCTCCACATCCTCAAGTGTAAGTGTCTCATAAACTACAAAGCTCTTTCCTGCAAGTCCTGTTGTGTCAAACTCAAACTTGAGCTTCTTTGTGCCCGATGCACGTCCTGCCGTGAAAGCCATCTCCTGTGTGACAGGCTCTCCGTCAACAAGCAGCTCTTTTCCTGTTTCTTTGTCCATAAGCACACCGCTTAACGTGTATGTCTCACCCTTTAAGAGGTTAGTGTATGTAACTGTATCGGTTATAACAGCCCTGCTGTCTGCAAGTGTAAGGTGATCAGCTGTCTCACTGTCTGTGGCAGTGGTGTGGATTTCAGGGAAATAAATAGTCTGGTCTTTATTCTCCATATCCTCCTCTGTGGCTGCCACGTAATCGCCATATGTGAGCTTCTCGCATACAACTACTGTCTTTCCGCCAAGTGCAGATGAATCAAAGTTAAAGTGCATGTCGAGCACCTTCTTTGTTCCGTCAGATGTAAATGTCTGTGAAGCTGTCACCGGATTTCCGTTTACCATGACTGCTTCACCTGTGTCCTTGTCCATGAGTGTGCCGGTAATTGTGTAATCCCTGCCTGCCATGGTGTCCGTGATGGTTACTTTGTCAATGATGTCTGTATCTGCCGATGGCTTGATAATCTGGTACTGCGTCTTTGCATCAGATGCCTGTGTTGTGATAACAGGTGTTGGCTCTGAATGGTTCTCGATTGTACCTATATCAACTGTAACCGTGTCTCTTCTGATAGAGAACTCGCCCTTATAGAGGATTTTGCCCCTGTTGTTGTCACAGGAAAGCTCCTCAAGTGTGTAATCACCATAAGGCATAGCTCCAACCGAGTCATCGACCTTTGCACTGCCATCTGCTGAAGAAAACCACAGTCCGTCATACGCACCGCCGCCGTTTGTGTTCTTTGAGTGTGCGTTCCAGCTGCTCTCTGAGCTGAAATAACCGTTCTCATCAGTTTTGATGATGTGGCTCTCTCCGGTGCCTTTGCAGGTAACCCTGAAAGGAATGTCGCTCATTCTGTTCTGATTGTCTGTGTCAATCTTAGTAAGCTTGAAGTCACCACGCTTGATTTTGTCGCTTACCTTAAAGGTGTTGCCGCCTTTTAACTGGGCAAGATTGCCGTTCTGTGTAATCTGTGCTACATATTTGCCTGTAATCTTCTCACCTACTCCGCCTACCTGAAGATATGCTCCATCAAGATTGTATCCTTCCGGTGCCTTTGTTTCTTCGATTGAGATTGTGCCGAGTGGTAATACTACTGTGCCATTTGATACTTTATAAAAATCATCACCTGAAACTTTACAAGTATTATTTAATGCAGCCATATAATTACCACCTGCAGTCTTTAGCGTCTTTATAACCCAAGTACGTGTGGCATTTGCCGGAAGATTTCCTGCATTGTAATAGCCTGCATAATATTTAACAGTAAACTCAGCATTCTCAAGACTCGCTCCGCCCTGTACCTTGTCACCGGTCTCACTGTCTACCTTGTTGATGCTTATTCTTACAGGATCGTTTGTAGGTGTATCTGATACGCTTAGCGCTGTATTCTGTCCGGCTGTTACAGTAAATGACTGTACCGAACTATCAAGTGCATATCCTGCCGGAGCTGTAAGCTCCTTGTAGTAGTATGTTCCGGCATTCAGTGAAACAGCAGCTGCATTGCCGCCTGCATCCGTTGTCAATGTAGTAACCTGAGCTGAACAGCCTGCATCAGAATAAATTCCGTATACAGCTCCTGCAAGTGAATAACATGAGTTTCCTGATGTGATTCCTGTGTTAGCTGACGTCTTGCTTAATGAAACTGTACCTGTCGGTGTGTATTCATAACCGAGAATGTTCTGGGTTTTTCCTGTTGCAAGAACAAAGATTTTAAATGAATCCGGAACCGGCTGCCATGTAAGTTTAAATCTTGGAGCGTTTTCATTAATAAGTTCTCCGGCCGTATTAAACCCAAGTACATTCTGATATGCCCAGTTTTTAAATGAAGAATTACAACCATGCATAGCTTCGCCACCTTCATAAGAAGCTGCATCTGCAAGGATAATGTGACTTAAAGCAATGTACTTGTCATCATCCATTGCACTGCCGTCATACCATGTGGCAGGAAAATTGCCTGCATTAAAGCCCGGTGCTCCCCAGCAGTAATAAGCTATATGTCTTAAATTTTCCGCTGCTGACTCATCGCCAGGAGTCTTCATATAAGTTGCTACATCGTAATGCTTTGTATACGTTCCTGCAGCTGGAGTTTTCTTGGATGGTGTTATACAATATGCATAATTGCCTCCTGCTGACATTTTTCGTGTCTCATAACCTGCATATTTAGCTGACTCATTTGATACTACAAGCTCAATTGAATCATCCGCCGCTTTTACAGGTATGGTACCTGTCCCGGTTAATAATGTTGGCACTGATAATATAACTGCCATGGCCAGTGCCAGCACTCTTTTAAGTTTTTTCATGCTTTATTTTCTCCTTTATTTTGTGCATTAAAAAAGGACCGGCCGTTATGGTCAATCCCTGTACTCTAATGCTTATGGAGGCGCCCGCTGCATGATGTTTGGACGTGATATAAGTTTTTTCATCCTGCCCTCCTGTTAAGCTGTGTTAAATTTTTGGCTTACAATTTGTAACAAAAAAGGAACTGCACGAGACCTCTGTACAATTCCTTTATCATCAATTATATATTACACTACCATGAAAAAGATATCTACTACCACTTACTACCACCCTATTTTGTGGCACCGCATACGCTGCACTTCTCGCCATACACATACTCTGTATATGCCGGCTTGTCCACTACCCATACTTGGGTTGTTTCTGCATCGTGATGAATTGTTCCTACCTGCACTTGTATACAGCTGTAACTTCCATCACAAATATCTCCATGATTTATTACATTCCAATCATCAGTTCCCAAATCTTTTCCGCATTTATTGCAAACATTATGCCAGTCATACTGTGGCTCATCATATGCAGCCTTTACCACCTTTGTCTCATAATGTCCCTCTTCCTTGTGCTGAATGGTATTGGACACATACTTTACCCATTTATGGGTACACTCCGATTCGCCCTGTGATGTGGTATTTGATGCTGCAGTACTGCTATCAGCTGCCTTATTTGTTTTGGTGCCTGCATTTGATGCACCTGTACTCTGTGTGCTGTTGTGCTTTACGGCTGTTGAGGTACTATTCTTTGCACTGTTCTTACTGTCTGAACTGTTCTTCTTTACTGTACTGTCAGCGTCTTTACTGTCAGCAGACGAAGATGCAGTAGTATCTGATTTTGATGTACCGGAACCAGATACCTTTTCATCGTCCTTTACTGTTGCAGCCGTTTCTTCAGACTGTGTATCCCCTGCAGTTTCAGATGTACTTTCCGTGCTGTTTTGCGTATCGGATACTGCTTCCTGTGTATTTGATTGTATATTGCTGCTCTTACTTCCGGCTGTTCCGCACGAAGCTGCCGAAAATACAACCGTTATCGCAAGTATTGCTGTTATGATTTTTCTCTTCATGATGTTACCTTCCTTTCTATAAACGTGGGGCTTTTACTGCCTTCTGCGGCTTTTTTGCAAGTGTTGTGCCCTGTAAGCAGTTATCCGCTTACCTCTTTTACTGGTTCATCTCCTCATTATCAAAATCAAAATAAGGTTCCTCAAGCTCCGTATCATAATACTGATATGCTTCATTGAAAGTATCTTCAAAATCATTATCATGATTTCTGTAAATATCACCGCCGGTTAAAATAGCTGCAAATATATTCTGTCTGATAACCCTTTTCGCTATAGGTGCTATTAATATAAATACTGTTGAAATAATGATCACAACAACCATCATAACAGCACAGAATACCTTCTGAATAGTACGCAAAATCTTATTCTTCATTCCTTTTTGCCTCCAGTCTTTTTAATTCTACCATATATGCAAGCATTCTTTTAGTGTATACAGGACACTCACGGTCACCAGATATCCAGTGCCTTAAGGTTCCCATTGGAATACCAAATGTCTCCGAAAATTCTTTCTGTGTCATTCCCAGGGATTTTATCAGTTCCTTGAAGGATACTTTTTCTTCCTGTGCAGACATAACACTCATTTCCCGGTCTGAATATATCATCCAGTCAGTCTTTTCATTTCCCATATATATCCTCCCTTCACTTATAAAGTAATCCAATGGGGTGTTTTTGTCAAGTAAAAACGTCCCATTGGATTGTTTTTGTGGGAGTTGCACAACAAAATGCTGCTCTTTAACCGTGATCACAAAGTTATATTTGTGCAATATTTATCTTTTTTCACAATTATATAATACCACTTAATAAATATGCTATCTACCTCCATTTACCTCCACTTACTACCGGTCTTTTGTCGGCCGGAATATCTCTGAACTCCCATAAATGAGACTTTTATGATGATTTTGTAACTTCTAATGCACATCTGCCAAGCAAATAACTCTTACAATTTTATTTAACGTTATTTTTCAAAATCCATATTTATCATAAGCAAAGAAATGAAATTTAAAAAATCATACTCTATGCAGATAAATAGCTGAAAGGAGAAGTAACACTATGTCAGACATAATTTTTAGGATTTTGGCTCATTTGATATTGAAATGTATGATAAGCAAAGTTATCAGAAATATCAAGACATATTTTTTAGGTGATTATGATATCGTCTTAACTGTTGAAGTACACATATGCAATATTACTCTTACATTCCACATTAGACTGTAGCTATGCTACACAAACTCAATCGTAAATTAAGAAGTCTCCTACTTGTTTAATAAATGGCTTGTCTTTTTCCTTTTAATTCTTCTTGTTCATTAATGGGACTTGTAAGAGTTTCAGCCGGTTATACGATAACATGCATCATTTAATCCGGAGCGCAGCTCCCGCAAGTCCCATATATGGGAAAAGATAAGAATTAATTCCAGTAAAAGAAAAGGTAAGATATAAGAATGTATATAAAAGCGTTTAAATATATGCCCTTTATGCCTTAAACACTGCATTTGAGCTTACCGGATGCCGGCACTTTTGGGATTTTACGCGTTTTGAAATGCAAATATCTCTGAACCATTTTTGCGCACTAAAAACCACCCTTTCGGGTGGTTTCTATATTTTACATTATATTTTATTCTAGCCAAACTGAACGAACTACTTGAACTCAACCAAATTTTCGACCGGTTCATGTGTCAGCTTGCTTATCACTTCCAATGAGTCAAGCCTTATCGGCTCATTATTCCTTATTTTGGTCAAGGTCGATTCAGATAGAATCTTCTCTTTTCGGATTGTCGTTGTGTTGTATCCAGCTTCCGACAGCTTGGTTAAAATATCTTTATACACAATCATCTAACCGAGCCTCCTATAGTTTAATGTGGCATCCGGCAAAGCCCTTACCCTCAAGCTCAGGCAGTTCCACTATGCGTGCGTCCGGGGTCTCTGATGCGTATGTGCTTGGATACATGTCAGAGTTAATTACTCCTGCGATATAGTACTTATCCTTTGTGTTCTCTTCTCTTTTGATTGATAAAAATGTTCTCATGGTATACTCTCTTTCTCCACCGTCTTGCCGATATGGTCAGCTGTAATTTTATTTTCTTTTTATATCAAATAAATTTTCCTCGCCTAATAATCTTCCTACTCCTGTAGGTCTGAAATGACATTTATATTTTTCGTCAAATTTCTTGATGTATTCTAATATGTCCTTGTCGTACTGTTCCATAATATCATCTGTCTGCATTTCAGCTTCATCATAACTCATATCAAACAACTCATACGCCGCGTCGTCCAATACATCGTTGTCATAGTCATATGTAAAATCAATCCTCGGCAAGCCAACTTCTTCAAGATATTTATTAATCCCCATATCGAGCTGATTGCTCAACAGCTCATTTATCTTGTTTCCGTCAGCCGACTCGCTTAAGAAAGCTGATGAGCTGTTAGTGTGGATATAATGTCTGTCGCTACAAAGTTTGGCAATAGCTTCGGCTTGTTTTTTCGGACAGCCGTTATCAACTGCAATTTGGATATTCTTTTCATGTTGCTTTGCTGCATACAGGTCTTTTCCCTCTCTGATTTCTTTCGTCATAAATGCCATATCTGTATGTCCTCCCTTTTCTCTTTGTTTTTTATTTTTCCCACTTAACCGGATTGATTTTGAATCCGTCTTCGTCTACGCCACTCTGAGCTTTGGCAGCTTCGAGCCATGCATCCCACTCAAGGTTCTCTGCATCCTCTCCGAACTCATCAAACTCGCCCCACTCTTTAACGTTCCAGTACTCCTTGTTAAGAAGTACCTCTATTCCGAAGTAGTTATCTGACACCTGCCAGCTCTTCAAGAATACTACATGGTTATAATCAAGAATCAGTGCATATCCGAACTTGGTCTCTATAATCTGTGTTGAAGCTACCTTTACTACGATTTTGCTTGCATCAGCTGATACTCTATCCATAGTATAGTATTTGTTGCTTGCATCCTTGTAATTTAATCCCTCGAATCTGAAATTATTGAAATCTGCTTTCTTACTCATTTTTCTTACCTCTCTGTTTTTTCCCCTTGTTTCTGATATCATAATACACCTTATAAAGTGTATTGTGAATGATGTATTTTATCCTCTTTTTCAGTTTATCTTGATATATTTTACACTCTTTTTCGTGTAATAAAAGAAGCTGCCTATTAAGCAGCTTCTCTATCTGCTCAATTCTTTAAGTGACTGTATAAATGTGTTGGCCGCATTGACTATTAAGGCTTGTCTTTTCCCTTTTAATTATTCTTTTTCATTAACGGGACTTGTAATAGTTTCAGCCGGCTATACGATAACATGCATCATTTAATCCGGAGCGCAGCTCCCGCAAGTCCCATATATGGGAAAAGATAAGAATTAATTCCAGTAAAAGAAAAGGTAAGATATAAGAATGTATATAAAAGCGTTTAAATATATGCCCTTTATGCCTTAAACACTGCATTTGAGCTTACCGGATGCCGGCACTCTTTTGGACTGGTATATGCCATATATATCTGCATTTATGGACTGGTTTACCGGCATATGACATATATGTCACTTTTTTTAGACTGCTTTAAAAATATATCCGTATTTTTGGACTGATATGTGCAGGGCTGCCGTGCCATGCATGTCATCCGGTTTTTCCGGAAATGTTTTTTATTCATTTTTGAAGTATTTTTTGGATTTTATGCGTTTTGAAATGCAAATGTGCATGTTTTTGTGAACGTTTACCAGGCCTGCGTCGTCCGACCCAGGCTGTTTTCCATTTATATTGTTGAATTGAGAAGCAGGCTCTCCAGCTCTCCATAATCATTGTCACGCTGGCTGAAGCTGTTGAATCTGTTCTCCTTTGATTTGCTGTTTGATTTCACAGACTGTGTTTCCGGCACATCTTTTAAGCCTTCCAGAATGGCTTTTAAATGATGATGTACTGTCGGGGCAGACAGAGACCTGTCTCTCCATTTATGTCCGATTATACTGTTATGTATTGCTGCTGAAAGGTATGTTTTTACATCTGCATGCTTTTTGGCAAAGGCTGAAGCGTACTGATACATAAGAAAAACTGTATCATCAAAACCTGTTTTGTCATACTTGATGTTATCTCTGTTTAATTCCATTCTGACTGACTGCTCATTATACATGTCCTGGTCATATCTGTGGCCTTCCTGACCTTTAGCCGGCTTTTTAAAGCATATCCTTGATGTTATGCGGTAAAAACCATCCTTGATTCCAATGCTGAAAAATCCGCATACCTTGGACAGTGAATGTATATAGCCTCTGATTGTTCTGTCAGTTACCCCAAGTGATTTATCCCAGGCTTCATAAAACGCCCTGACGCCATGCTTGTAGCCTTTTCCTGTTTCAAAACTTCTCTTTCTGAATTCAAGGGCCAGATACTTCTCTTTTGCCTTCAATGCCTTGAACTCGTCTGAACGAAACACCGGGCTTGCCAGATCTACATATCCCTCATTCCGGTATGTAGCCTCACTGCTTCCTTTCCATGGATATGCATTATCGTTTACCGTAATGTCATAATCACTTGTAGTGCCTGCGTCATTCTGGTTGCGTCTAAAGGTCACAATTCCCTTATCAGCAAGTCCATACAGCGCATTATAAAAAGACTGCTTACATCTGTCATACTCATCGCAGTAGTCTTTGTAGTATGCCCCATACATGGTTCCACTAGCCTCATCAGAATGCTGCACTGCCCATACCAGCAGGTCCATTTCGCTGTTGCTTACGCTATGAAGTTTTTCAAGTATTCTGTACTTAAGCTTCATCTGTTCCTCTTTGTTACTTCATTTTCTAACTGTTTTTTGTAATTCCATTCAGACCTTTTCAGTCTTTCATTATCTGTTACGATTCTTATGTTATTTACGGCATCAGGATATTTTTTGAGCTGTGTACATATCTGCACCCATTCAGTCCATATCCATTTAGGTATAACTCTTACATTCACTTCTTTTTCTCCTCTGAAAGCTGATGTATCCATTTAAGCTGCTCCGCATCATCCTTCTCACGGTCTGTGGAATATGCCATGCCGCATAACATCATTGTAGTGACAACAAATATCCCTAAAACAATAAAACTCACAATTATGTATTGCATTACTTGTTTCCTCCCTTACATGCCGCACAGCTCATCACAGTTTTTACCGTAATTCCAGTCTTCAGACTCATCATCAAACCAGTGGAACGAGCATCCTAATCTGCCATCTACATCCACTGCTCCGTAAAACATGCATCCGCTGCATAGTCCTTCTGCTTCATATTCCTGTAATGTTAATTTCTCCGTATTATCTCCGTCCATATTACTGCTCCTTATGCTAATATTATTTTAGTTTATACATTTAACCCCATCTCACAAAATGGGATTTAAACAGTCTGTCTGAAAGAACTAATTTAATTCTGCTGTCTGTCAGCGTTGTCCTTTCTCTCCCGCTTTCAACCGCATACCATAATGTTCCCTTATGCACAAGCATGCTCCCACCTTCCTTCTAACGTAATTTTAATTTCCTGCCTACTTTAATATTGACATTCTTGAGTAATCCCTTTAATGGCCTATATTTACACAAATGTGAGTATATATAGTGTGAAAGTTGTTCTATATCATTTTGGGTGGCAAGCTGCTCTATGATATCAGATACATCTTCATAACAGCTTGCATAGCCATACGACTTCATGTCGTCTGCCATTCCACATTTTCTCACAAATGCATCAAACCTTTTCTGCAGTTTTTTTTTCAGTTTTTTTTCATTAATCATGTCACTTTTCCCTTTCCTGCTGATTGTTTTTTTCTTTATGCGCCATGAATATACTCATTCCAAGTCCTCCTACTGCTATAATTACAACTATCATCAATTCATATGATCTAGTTAAAACCATTGTCAACAGTGGCTGAAAAAGTGCCATATACAACGTAAAAAATAAGTCTGTAAAATCTATGCATTTTGTTATTACTCCAACAGCACAACTAATAAGAAATATTGAAGTTGCTATTGTTCCTAATAGTGCAAATACATACATTTTTATTGTTGTATACTCTATATGATATGTAAAATCTGCAGCACAGATAAAAGCTGTCCCTATAAGCAGATACTTATTTTCCAGTTCCTTTGGTACCGGTGATATGAACACATAAACAATCTCAATTATCATTGCCATACAAAATAACACTGCTGTCATTCAAAATCTCCTCGCCTCATCATCCGGTACAACGTGGCTTTTGATGGATACTGTTCATCTGTCTTTATCCCTGATTTCTTAAGCTCATCCAATGCAGTCTGTGGACTGACACATTCATCAATGAGTTTCTGCCTTAAGAATTTATACATTTCGCCATTTTTATCGAATATTCTTTCCTTGCGGCCCCTGTTATTCATTGATATTTCATACTGCTTCTGCGCATATTGGGCATCATAAACACCATCCTCATTTGTTCCACGTCGTATTTCCCTGTATATTGTTGAATACTCAAAATTCATCCTCTCTGCGACTTCCATAATTGTAATGCTTTTATTAGTTTTAAGCATTTCCTGTATCTGACAGCGGTTTTCATATGTTACTGTCTTATATTTCCTGCTTATGTACATGTTTTACCTCCTTTTCATTCCTGGTACCGGAATCCGGTACCTCAAGAAAATCCATCATGTCAATCTGTCCTTCAATGATGTCTGATGGCACTCTTCCTGCAGGAGCCCGGTTCTGTGGTTTATGAATTTTTCCGGAAATTCCTGTTATTAGCTCCCCAACAGACAGGGGGCTCTTTGTGTATTCTATAATCAGATGCAGCGCCTTTTTCCTGTAACGCTCAAATGTGGTCGGTGACATATCGAACTGTATTCTTACGTTCTCATACAAATCATTTTCAACATATAACTGACTCAGCAGCGTATAATAAGGGTCGTCCAGCGCCAGATAACAGGCCCATACACGATTAACCATATCCTCCTGATTCGACAGCTCTGTGAGCATCGTTAAAAGCTCTTTACGTCTTATTTCTCTGTCTTTTTCAAGTTTAATTATAAGGTCAGACAGGTCTTTCTTTTTTCCACCTTTAGGGCCGGGCAACAGGCTGTTATGTGCAGCTGAGATGCTTTTTTCAGCTATAAGCTCATCCATAAACACCCCCATGTCACTCCGGCTTACCTCGCGGAAAAGAAGAACCATCTTTTTATTAATGTCATTTAGCATTTTTTCGCGGTTAGACAGTATTTTTTTAATTCTGTCTTCTGTAATTATTACACTCATTTATTCACCCTTTTTCCATATGCGCGGCAGATATAAAAATCTGCCGCAAAGGTTTTATGATGGCTGCCATTTCTGGCAGCAAAGATACTTTCTTCATTTGATGCCACGCACAGCCGTGCCGGTTATGGCACGGCCTGCGGAAAGTATCACTTTTATCCCACCGACATCTTCGCAAGAGCCTCCAGTCCCTGTACTATATACTCCTGCCTTCTTAAAACTTTAACCGGAACATCATCACCGGCCTCTGCACGCTGTCTAATCATTTCAAGCCTCTCTCTTTGTTCTGTAAGGTAAAAAGCCAGGTCATACACAGTTTCCAGACTCTTTTTGAATTCCTTTTCATCTTCATCGAATACATTTTCCTCATCCTCCTCTGACATAATTTCCTCGTCTATGTCCATATCAATGTTGTTAAATGCATACTGGCCGGTCATGTCCTGTTCTTCCTCCTGCATCCTTTCATATCTGTCTGAGCCTGTAACACCATCCACAAGGTCAAGGAACTCTGTCCATGACAGTCTGTCTGAGTTACACACTATGATGCCTTTTGGCGAGCAGTCATATGATATTCCTGCCTGACATCCGCCACTGTATGATTTTGCAAAATGAGACATAAGGTATTCTCTCAGCTCTTTAGATGAATTAAACCGCCGGTCTGCGTCCTTTAAAAACAGATCATAAAAAATTCTGACCTGTCTTGGTTCCGGCTCTCTTTTAGGTTTAGAAGTTTCCTTATGCGCTTCTATCTCCCTCATGGTTGTCTTTCCGTCCATTATCAATTCTTCCTGCTTTTCTTCAGGAAGTGAGGCTAGTGCCAGCGCGGCGCTTTTATTTATACGTCCTTTTTCCAGAGCTTCCCTTCCTTTATCTCCAAGATTCTTTGAAATATTAACGTAATCTCCAACTGTCGTTTTTCCCATATTCAGAATGCGAGCTATTTTTTCAACCGTCTTACCTCCATTCACATGCTTAAACTCGGCAGGGTATTTATCAAGCAGATATTTGATGCGTTCTATTTCATGAAGCTTTTCTGCATCTGTCTTTGGAATGAAACCATTAGTCGCATAAAGCTGGAACTCTGCCTGCACATCATCAACATGCTCTACCTTGCATGGAAGAAACTCAAACTCCTTAAGTCCTTCATGCTCTACCAGATACCTGCAGGCAAGTCTTCTGTGATGACCTGCAATGATTTCATATGTGTCAGTTCCGCTTTTTCGGACCAGTAAATCCTGAAGAACCCTGCCAGCCGATTTAATCAGTTCTGCAAAAGCAGCTATATCATCCTCTGTTGCACTTTTACGATACTGGTCTGTATTGTCAATGAGCTTGGTGTAATGTATCCATCTGGTCTCACTTCGTGGTCTGCTGTCAGTTTTCTTTACGTCACTGTTAAATACAGCTCCGAATTTAGCCATGGAACTCACCTGCTTTCTCGCTTAAAATCTCATTTGCAAGCTCCAGATAATCATCTGCTACCGGATTACTTTTTCTATGTCTTGCAACAGGCTTGTAGAGCAACAGGGCATTATCGACTGCTGACGAAGCACTTACACACGTTGTTAAAAATGGATAATCATGTCTGCCAACAAGGTCCTCATAAATCTCTCTTTGTGCCCTTCTGTTTGAATTTACCATGGTTGCAAATACTTTCCATACCGGTGAACAGACAGGCTCCATTAACTCACCATCCATAACCGGATATATATATCTAAGTCCATTTATCTTTTCATCTACAACTGATAAATTATCACGACAGAATTTATTCAGGCATACCGGAGTAAGCACCAAATCAGCTGCGCAAATACATGTAATAGTCAGCTGCTCAAAGGCAGGCCTTGTGTCAATAAGGCATATATCATATCTGTCTGCCACGGTATCCAGTGCCTTTTTTATTACATCAATCTGTGATGCATCATCTTCCTCCAGTTCTGTACTGCCCGGTATTATATCAATATTGCCATACCTGGTTCTATAAATGCTTCTCTTTACGTGTGCCGGATTCCGGTACACATCTTTGATTGACCGTTCTGTCTTTCTTGGTAAAAAGAATGGCGTTGCATTTGCCTGTGGATCAGCATCCACAACAAGAATCTTCTTTCCAAGATGCATAAAAGAATATGCAAGATTTACTGTTGTAGTGGTCTTTCCTACACCACCTTTTAAGTTGCTGATAGTTATTTTGTATATCATAAAACCTCTTTTCTGCTGTTTTCACAGCTATAAAACCTTTTAATAAACAGTTCTGACTTCCTTGAGTCCATCCGGTAATTGCTCAGGCAGATTATCCAAATCAAGTTCCAGCAAAATTTTAAGTCGTTCACTTGACTTGTTGTCTGCTTTCACTGCTATATTTTTTCCATTCACATAATGTCTAGAGAAATTTCCTTCTCCATCGTACCCACACAGAATTTCTTCTTCATGTTCTCTACGATTCTGTATAAGTATCCATGTTCCACAAGCCTGTGACCTTATTGTTATCTTTTCGTTTTCAAGCCACTCACAGCCTTCAAATTTTGAATAGACCAGCTCTTTCATTTTTGGCAGTTCAATGTAACTTACATTCTGCGCACGTCTGAAAAGCTCTTTTTTGCCAATATACTCGTAAATATTCTTTGCCATAAGTGGCTCCTTTCTCTGAAAATCGTAACTGATTTACAGTTTTACTTGTTTTTTCTGATTAACTTACTGTCATCAAACCATTTAATACTGCTTCCTGCGAACTCCGTCTTTGGAATATACACACTAGCTGTTGAGATGAATAATTTGTCGCTTTTTCTAAAGTATGCTGTTGATGTTGTGTTCATTTTGCGTCCTCACTTTCTTATAAATGTTAGTAAATCAACTTTTGGCACATAACACCGTGTTTTATTGCATACCCACTGTATTTTTTGTTACAATGTGTGTGCGGTGAATGAGTGTTTTAACATAGTGCCTAAAACGAATGCCACTTTGTATTACACCCATTCTTTACAACTAAAAAACGCGGTAGAGTTAATTTCTTAACTCTACCGCGAGCGGTGTAGAATGCATAAGGATTAACTCTTTATGCATTTAATATAATACTTTACGGCTCATAATATTATATGCAATGTGACAAAATAAATGCTTAAAAGAATTATGAAACCATAGAGGCTGTGCTTTGTCATCATATTTTTCTCTTTTTTTGCCACAGCGTAAGGGACTTCATTCCGTGAGACAGGCTGGAGGCACGGAATGAAGCCCCATCCTACTGCCAATGCCTGCAATTATCTCAACAAAAGAGGAAGCAACCTCCGAGTTCTCACCCGAAGATTGCTTCCTCTAATTTACATTTCACTACAATATTAGCTCACAAGCCATTTTTTTACAGTTTCCTCATCAAAATCCACACAATTTCAATTTTTACATCAAATCCACCACTACTATTTCCGGTATATTGTTAAATCGCGGAATCACTTCTGTTGTTCCCAATCCACGCGACAGCACCAGATTCTTTGTCCCATCATCCGAGGTATAAACGCCCTCCAGCTTTCCGGGAAACCATCCAAAGTCCGGTGCGTACAGCCCACCGATAAACGGAAGTATCACCTCTCCGCCGTGGACATGACCAGAGAATACACAGTCAATGTCCCATTCGTTGATTCCATCGTTAATCAGCCAGCATACCGGCATATGTGTCAAAAGTACCGTATAACGATCCGTATCCTGAAATTCGGAGAGAAAAGCACACTCCTCCGGATTGGCTTCGTTGGTTTCCAAATACCTCGCAGGCAGGCAATATCCATAGATACCGCCGATGCGAAGCTGCTGGCCATTTACCTCAGTATCTACATACTCTCTCTCAAGAACCGTTGCTCCCGCCTGCTCATAGAGAGCCTTGATGTCCGTGTTATAGCTTTGCTGATATTCGACCTCGTGGTTGCCAAGGGATACATAGACCGGAGCGATCTGGCAAAGCGCTGAGATTGAGTTGGTTGCAATGGAAGTATTTTCTTCGCCGGAGTTTAGCTGATCACCGGTAATCAAAATCAAATCCGGGTTCTGCTCCTGCACCAACGCAATCAAATCCGCATTATTATCGCCAAAGGTGCTGTTGTGGAGATCGGTAAGCTGCACTATGCGAATATCTGATACAATCCGGCTGGAGCAAATCTCATATTCCGACAAGCCTAAGCTATACTTTGACCGAAACAGACTGATTCCAGGCACTCCCAGCAAAATAAGCCCTATAAACAATATGTTTTTCCATTTCCACCTCTGCATCATTCAGCATTCCTCACCTTTATTAGAAAACAACTGCGTCCTGCTCCACTTTTTCCAGCATGATTTCCTGCCCCATGATTGCAGCTGCATCATCCATGAAATCCCTATCAGATACGGACTCCACCAATTCGCTTGTGGCAGCCGGGTAATAAAGAACCGCTGTGCTCTCATATGCTTTCTCCTTAAAAAACAGACCATATATCTTCGAAACAACAACCGTCAGTAATACTGCGACAATATAAATCTTCCAATGACCGCGCACAAACCTTATGTAGATCATAACATCCTGTTTCTCATTGCTATTTATGGTATTTTCCCCTGCATCGAAAGTCTGGTATTTTCACTTCTTTTTATAAATCCGTGAAGCAGATATGCCAAGTATTATGATGCAGCATCATCGCCGTATTGCTCTCTTGAGCCTTTGCAAGATTTTCATGCCCACTCCCGGTTGCTTCTGACCTGCACCAATTTTCTCCGGTATTGCATCAAAATCACCTGCAAAAGACATCTGCAAAATTTCTCCCCGCTGCGGCTTTGCCGGAGAAGAATAAAGCAGGGACGGATTTTGCGCAGATGCTTGTTCCAATGTGACGGGTTGGTATTTCGCTCGTCCTTTTAGTTCCACAAATGTCTGTTTTCCTTTTTCTGAATGCAACAGAATCAATGAAGTTCCACTGTCATCATCCATTTCCGGCGCTATGTCCCAGATGCCCCAGAAGTCGCCCAGCGTAATATCGCTGACGCGATTATAGCCTTTGAAATGACAATCCGTACAGCTCTCGCGGTTGATATAATCCCCAACAAACAGTCTCATATAAAGATCCTCTCCGCTCTTAGCGGAATACTGCCTGCCGCCCGCATATTGATAAACATTGGAATACCGATAGCGGCTCCAGCCAGTACTTTTCGAGCGCAAATTGATTGTCTCCGGCAATCCACCATCATTGTCTTTTGCTGCGCGCCACTGTACATAACGTTCCCACGCGACCGGTGAGGGAACACCATGACAAACAAAATCTATCGTAAGCAGTCCTTCATAATCCTTTTTCAAATAAGACTTTAATCCTGCAACCTGACAGGGCGTACCGGCAAATAAAACCGGCTGACCATTGCCAAGTCGTCTTTTTATTTTGGAGAATGTATCGTCGAGATCGCTTTGCGCATATTTCGCTCCGCGCAGCTTACCCAGATCCTCTGTCTTTTCCACACATATATGTGAAATACGAAACCGCTCATCATAAGCTGCACCATAAACCGCTCCGTTCTTGCCAAGAACGGTCAACGCCAGTTCGGAGAAGATTCCACCAGAGGAGCTTTCGCCCCGCAGCACACTGTTGTCCGAATATACAGCATATGCTTCTGTTCCACCGGATGGAATTGTCAATTTATTTTGAACCGGACACGTTCCACCGCATAATCCACAATTAACACACAAATCTGGCTTACTCAAAATAGGATGAAGAAACCCATATTCATCTTTCTGCATCTGCAGACATTTTTGAGGGCATATGCTCACGCAGGCAGAGCAGCCTGTACATTTTGATTTGGGGACTAATATCACCTGACCATCTCCTTTGCCTGAACCATAATACATTTCTGCTTATTCTCTCTGCCTTTCTCACTACACTATTTTTCAAATATTAAACACATTCACGTTACATCTTTTTTAATATAGCTCTTTTTGAGGGCTTGAAAAGGTACACAAACCGTGCCGCAATGCCGCCTATTCTTTCTCCAAATAACCGCTCACATTTCGCACGAAACAATCTGTATTCATGTACAATTTGTTCATTTTCCGTCAGCCACAACGCACTATACCAATGAATAGAATAAGTTTTCTTTGTTCTGTTCATTTTCTTCCCGTCCGGCGACATCGGGCAAAAATACTCCTCCGGGAACAAAACCGACCCGTCAACAGCAATTTTGTTGATTCCTCTTCCAATCTCAGGGCATTTTCTTCGTAATGAATCCGTATTTCTAACCGGACACGTTGTTAAATCAAATGTACCATCTGGTTTCAAAAAGTGTACATTCTCATAATCTGCAAGCATCAGTCCTACAAGCTTGTTTCCACTTACAGCACCAAAACCCAGACCCGTAGCGATATGATTATCATCCTCAAAACCGAAAAATCCTTCTAACTTCAGCAAATCATCTATCGGTCGAATAAGTTCAACATCCGTATCCAGATAGACGCCGCCAAAATGATAAACAATCCACAATCTTGCGTAATCGGCAACGAAAGCCCATTTTGAAGCGGCATATGCTTCCTTCACATAGGCATTGCACGCAACATCGAAATTATCTTCATTCCATTCCTTTATTTCATAATCAGGACAGTATTTCCGCCAGCTCTCAATACATCTTTGGACCAATGGCGGCTTCGGATTTTTTCCAAACCAACAATAATGGATTATCTTAGGAATCATGCAGAGCGTCTCCTCACTTTCCGTATCACAAGTTGCATCTTATCGTAAAGATACTGAAATTCCTCTGTTTTTCGGAATATTAGTATTATAATTGCATTCGGGACGATTGAGCAAATTGCAAATTTTACAATAACATTCCATACAATCGAAAATCTACAAAGCCCACACATAAAACTACAGATTCCGGCAATGAGCAAAAGTATGCCCCCATATTTGCAATATTCCTTCCAATACAGCAACAGATTTTTCTTTAGTCCATACCGAAATACTGCGTAGGGTTCATACCATAAATTCGTACAGGCTCTTGCAATAAATGTTGCAAACAGTATTCCAAACACTCCCCACGCGCGTCCTAAAATAACATCAAGTACAATGTTTATAAAACCAGTAAAAAACAGAAGATACTGTCCATATCTAAACAATCCCAAGGTGCTTTTGTAAGTATAACTTGCCTGTAACATACCAATAGTATACCAATTTATTGCTATAATCAATGGTATATAAAAAGGAAGTACATATTTCTCTCCAAATAAAAATGCCACCAAATCACTTGAAACAAAAGCTATCCCTATTGACCCCCATCCAAAAAGCCAAAAATTCAGAAAATTCAAAACCTTAAAGAAACGATACCGTCCTTCATCATCTGTTGTCGCATTTAGGTTCCCCACGCTTCCAGGCAAGGCATTAAATACCAAACCGATCAGACTTCCAACCGTCGAACTCAATAATGTGTAATTCGATGTAATACCCGTTGAACCAAGACCGGTAAAATATGTTATAGCAATATTATCTGTGCTGTTCACCAAAACACCTGATAATTTATTTATTGCCAGAGCTTTAACATTTTTTATCAAACTCTTCTTTTCATCTGGCAATAACGGCTCTGCCTTTTTTTCTTTCAAATATGGATAGTCTTTATCCACCTTCCGTGACACCCATACATTATAAGCAAGCCCACCCAAAACCTGAATGATCAGATAAAGTATATATTCATGCGTTGCAGCCAAAAAAATAGTCTGCAATACACTTTGAAGAATTGTTACGACATAATTATAACCAGATACAATGTATTGCCGTTGCATTGCAGTCAGGAGCGATGCTTTATAACTAAAGAAGTAACTGCTGACCGTACTTAGTAAATACAGCAGATACAGTATATATATGTTCTCCTTTATATTTGGCGGATCTTTTACGATAAAATCCAAAAAAGGAAGCATTGCGATGCCTGCTACGGTAACTGTTATGCCAATTCCAGTGTATGCCTTTTTATAGAAGGTCATAATTGACAATATTTTCTTTTCATTTTTCTCTGCTATGGGCTTGTACAAAGCGTATATTATAGCGCTGCTGATTCCCAATTCTGCCAGAGAAAGAACTGATAGAATATTTGTAAACAGACCGCTGATTCCCAGGTATTCTTCCGATAATGTGCGGACAAACACGATCCGACATAAAAAACCAACAATCATATTAACTGCATATCCCAGCATACCTGTAAACATATTGATTAAAGAGTATTCTGTTCTGCTTCGTTCCTTCATATAATCATTCCCAATCTCTTCCTCATCGTTTCAACGATGATAAATTTACTTTTATGCGATATTGCATCCAGTACAGTAATAGTCTTAGCTTATTCCCGGCTTTAACCGCTTTGCAAAACGAATCATCCATAGTTACCATTTTTAAGAAATCACACGATGTCAGTTTGCTCCAAAAGCTTATTGGATTAACCTTTTTTTCTAATCCATACCATCGGCAGTTTTCAAGCATATGTTCCGCCTTTTGAGTCAGGAGCTCATCCATTCTCCCGCCAAGTAAGTTTTTCCATGCCTGGTACACTTTTTCGCAACAATATGGATATTCGGGGTTCATCTTTCTGCTCAGTGACAATGGATTATCTGCAACATAAATATACAACGGCTCATAACAACAAGCTATATTTACATTTTCTTCAGATAAGACGGCACAAGTAAAAACCTCGTCTTCAAATAATGCCAATGTATCATCAAACCGCACTTTTCCTATCACACTACGTTTTATCGCTTTAATCCACGTATATCCGAATGTGTCATTATTTGTCAAAGCTACAGTGTCTTCAAAGAATGTTCCTTGAAGTTCCGGCAAGCGTCGTCTGCTCAACCTTCCGTCTGCATCTTGCCTATAATATTCATAAAAGACAACATCTGCATCTGTATTTTCAAATCTTTCATTGACCATTTCTAACCACTGATGACAAACATAATCATCTGCATCTACGAATGTGATATACCCCCCCCCGGATTTTTCCAGTCCATAATTTCTTGCTGCAGACGGGCCACTATTCTGCTTCAGCCGATACAGCTTAAACCTTTTATCACCATCTATACATTTCTCTATAATCGAGTATGTATTATCAGTCGAACAATCGTCTACAATAATAACCTCAAAATTTTTATACGTCTGTTTTTTAACGGATTCCAAGCATCGTCCAACCGTCTGCGTTGCATTGTACGCAGGTATAATGATCGAAAATCTTATTTTTCCCAAATTACAATTCATAAGTCTCACCCTTTCAAATAGAGGTATGTCGATTTTTCCCGATAAAAAACGACAAATACTTTGCATACACATAAACCGTCACGATTTCATATATAAACGTCAAAAACAACACCACAATTTGCGTTCCAATGGAATATACCGAATTGCCAATTAAGATATTTGTAATTATCTGTACATTCTGATGCGTCCCCATAATAGTCAGCGACTCTTTCCCTGCCTTTTTCAAGAATCCGCTGTGGAGCATCCGCGCTATGCCAATTATGAAATAAGTCCCAACTATCCCACCGACAAGATACCAAATCGGATTGTTAAATTGCCGCATTGACATATCTACGATTCGATTGAAAAAGCAAACCGCAAGCGTCCCCCCTCCACACACAAACAGCGCCGCTTTGTTCACGTAGAGAAAACACCGTTTGAAACTCTGCCCAATCGCTATAAAAACATAAGCAATAGCCACTCGTCTCGCCACAGCAATCACATAAGCCAATTCCGGCATGAAAAAAGCAAACGCTGCACAAGCCAAAACAGAAGCCATGTAAAGTCCCCTGTTTTCGATTTTGAAAACTACAAACAGCAGGAGTTCCGCAAAAAACAATGTCGGCAAAAACCAGTCAGCGCCCTGATTGCAATGCAGTGTAAGCATCCCAAATGCGATTCCAACAGGAGTTACACTTTTCGTTCCAAATACAATCATTTGCAGGATTCCGGCTGTTACCTCAAAAAAGACATACGGCACAAGCAATGTATATACTTTCCGCCCAAGAAATTCGCGGAATGTCCTTGTCCTCAATTTCTCCGGATCACACAGGATACCGGAAATAATGAAGAATGCGGGCATATGAAAAGAACAAATCCATGTCTTTAGGAGCATCGTGGGGACATATTCAAAATTTGTGATATGTCCGATAACCACCAATATAATCAAGATTCCCTTAGCAACATCAATATAGTCAATCCGTTCCCGTGTTTCATTCATCGTTCAAATACCTCAAAAACTTTTGTATCTCTCCTTTACCCTCAAAATTCTTTTTTACTATCTCCTGTTCAAACCGTTCCCTTTGCTCCGGATGGTTAATCAGCCTTTCTATCCCTTGCTCCAGTCCCGCTGCTGTTGCGTCAACAATCTGTCCATCCACGCCATCTGTAATTTGATCCCGGATTCCGCCCGAAGGCTTTGTACCGATGATAGCCTTTCCCAGAATCCCGGCTTCGCAGATTGTTGTCGAATATCCTTCTGTGTAAGACGGCTGAACATAAATATCACAGTTCTTCATATAAGGATACGGATTTGTCTTTACACCTAGCATTTTCACCTGCTGTTCCACTCCATATTTCCTTATCAACTGCTCTACGTTAGCTCTGGTATCACCGTCACCAATGATATACCAGCAGATTTCGTAGCCCTTATCAACCAGCGTCCGAACGACAGCAGGAATCATGTCCTGTCCTTTTTCCACAGATACCCTTCCAACCGTCAAAATATTGCATATACCTGACTCAAATTCAATAGCCATCGGTTCTTCTGCTCGTTTCAGAATATCTGCTTTGTCAATCGGATTATAATAAACCGTTGCTTTCGGGCGTTCTATCCTAAATATCCGGTCAAAGGATTCCAGTGTCGGGCCGGAAACAAAGAAAAAATGATCCATCTGCGCATAGTATTTCTTCAACCGGTTGAGCTTGTCCTGACTGAAACTCATTTCTCCGTGAATCCATGCCACCTTTTTCTTACTGTGCGTTCGATAGAGTAAGTTTAACAGTCGCTCCGGCGATTGTCCGTGATAGCTGATGGCACAATCAAATTCAGTATCACAGATATAGCCGCTTCTGTCCACGATATATTTATAATTATCTATACTGTCATGTCCGGCTTTAATCCGTCCATAATACATTATATTCTGCGCAAGTCTATGCACTCTGAAATGCTTCAGATCGTCCCGGAACATTGCCGGGAACGACTGCATTTCATCTATAATCACTTCTATATTTCTAGGCAACTCCGGCAACAGCTCTCCGCAATTTTGACTTAGAATAAGCGTCACATCACAATACCGTGCCAACTCTGTCATAAAATTCAAAGCAATCTTGTTTGTTCCGCCCATTTTCAGCCATGGAAGCAAGATTGCCACCTTTTTTTGTTGCATAATCTATTCTTCATCCTTTACAAATTCTTAACTGCTGCTGCAGCCTGCCGGATTGTTTGCCGATAAGCAGGCATTTTTTGTTGCAATACTTTTTCTATCCTATCGCTATGTACATTCAGCCAGTCAAATGCCATCGTCATATCTTCCGGCGTCTCCAACGACTGAACCGGCAAAACATACTGTTCATCTGTCCCAAACAAATCCCTCGCAATGCCCTTTGCCTTTGTGGAATATCCAACCACAAGTGTTGGAACTCCGCTGGAATAAGCCGCAATCGTTGCGTGCGTGCGCGCGCCAACAAAAAGCTGACATCTCGCAATATAGCCTTTTAGCTGTTCGCAGGTGCCGTCCGAGATCATACAGATGCGCCCGCTTCCCTTAAATTCATCAAACAGCGGCTGCATAGCATCCCGGTCATCGTTTCCCCGGCATACCACATGGGGGATCAGCGCAATATTATATTCTGTCGTATCCAATATATGCCGAATCATCCGGCGATAGTTTTCTGACGTAATACCCTTTATTTTTTCACTTTTTTGAATCAACGGGCTTAAATTTACACCTACCGTCTTTCCAGGTATGAATCCATCGGGCAGCAGCAATTCCTCTTTATCTAACATAAACGCCGGGTCACAGGCGAGAACAGTATTGGGATTGCACGCCTTCAGCAGCTCATAGGAAATACTTTCACGGGCAACAATAAGATCATACCGCGCAAAATCTTTCCGCATGGCATCCGTAACTGTATCCGGTTCAATCGAGCACCCCCAAAGAACTGTTTTAATTCCCCGTTTATGGAGCTGCTGATTCATCCCCTCCAAATAAAAGTTATAAGCTGCGCCATAGCAGTAATTGTCTCCGCCAATCGAAAGAGCAACCGAACCGGAGCGCAAATCTCTTACCTCTGATTTTGCCCGTAAATGATAACCATAACGATCACTTTTTAGAACCCGAACCGTAAACGAACATGCCAGCCGTTCCGCAAAAGACTGTGTAAATTCCGGTTTCGCCTGTATTGCCGCGATTTTATCAATATCATAAAGCAGGTCTTCCTCCGGCTCAGCCGAAATCAAACAAGGCTTCCCACCTATCAGCTTCTGCGTTGCCCGCACAATCGCCTCACATCCATGATTTTTACTGCCTGCATGAAAATAAAAATATGTATCCCGCATCACATTTTCCCTCGTCCGCGCAGTAGCTTAGAAATTGCCGTCTTCATCCTATACTTCTGCCGCATCATCTTTAATTGTCCCCATCTTTCCCCGCGAACTGCCTCATAAAAAGAGTCATGTATTGAGCATTCCCTTATAAATACAGCCGACTTTAATGCCTGTAAAAACTCGTTTTCAGGAACTTCACGCTCTAAATAGTAATATTCGCAGTTTATCGCAAGCGCGTTCGCTCTTTGCTGAAGCCACTTATCCTGATTATCACTATACTCTGTCAACCACTGCCATGCAGCGTACACCTGCTCCTGCAAAGCCACATAATCCTTTCTTGTTTTCCCCATCAGGGTATTGACACTGTCCCTGGTATAATGGTAAACAGGTTGGGGAACGATTCCTACTCTGGTACAGTGTTTCAAAACATCGCAGGCAAATATTTCATCCTCAAACAGACTAATATCCTCACGAAATCGTTTTTCCCTGATTGCAGCACGACGAAAAGCTTTCACCCATGTATAGCCAAACAAATCATGAGCTGAAAGAGCAGCAAGCTGCTCCAAATAGTTGTCGCTGTATTTCTCAGGGATGCTTTCCCCCATTTTATCCCCCGCAGGAGAAAGAACAGCATACCCAATAAATACTGCGTCTGCTTCATATTCTGAAAAAGCGGCTGATAAACACTCCAGATAATCAGGCTCCACAGAATCATCACTGTCTACAAATGCGACAAATGCCCCCGAAGCCATGTCCAGCCCCTTATTTCTGGCTGCTGACGGGCCGCTGTTATCCTGATAAATATACCGGAATCTTGTGTCTTGCTCCATATACTGTTCACAAATTTTTTTACTTGCATCCTTTGAACCGTCATCGATCAACAGCACTTCAAACGACTGCTGCGTCTGCTTATGGATTGAATCCAGGCAGGCAGTAAGTGTCCGTTCCGCATTATAGATTGGGATGATAATCGTGAAATCCGGCATCTCACCGCCTCCTTAATTCGTCAGTTTCTTTTACTCACTTCCCTTATGATAAGGTTTTGCCGGGCAGCCAATCAATAATGCGCCCTTTTCATCGCAAGAATGCAACACCACTGCCCCCGCTCCAATCTGCACATCATCCGCAATGCGAATATTTCCCAGCACCATAGCTTTAGCGCCCAGACGGACATTATCTCCAATTACAGGAACCCCCAGATTGTTGCCCATGTTGCCAATCACATTCGCACCATGCAGCTTGCAGTTTTTTCCGATTTTTGCATCCCCGTTAATAACCGTTCCCTGCGCATGATAGATTTCTACCCCTGTATCAAAGACGGCAAAACCGCATTCAATTCCCAGTCTCCGACCGTAGCAGTTAAATCGTCTGGCATAAAACAAATTCAAGAAAGCATACCACGGGTTTTTATTTCGGTTGTTAAAATAAAACTCCCGTTTTCGCATAGCCTTGATATAGAACCAAAGATCCACATCCGAACCACCCATCAACCTGTTCTGGAGATTTCGCTTTCTATTCTGGGCCACATAATTTTTCTTTTCAATTTTCAGACAGTCTCGCAGTTGCTGCTTCGTTTGAATCATATTTCACACTCCCTTCACAGGAGACAGTTTCATAAAGTTCAAAACAAACCGGATTCGGTATTTCCAACTTAATTCGCTTCTAAATAATATAAAGCTCCAGTTTTTCTTCAAAGTGCCGTATAAATAACTGTACTCTTTTTGAAACTCTTCCCGCTGAGCTTCCGGTATACAATGAATCAAAACATCAACTTTCTGCAAGTAAAATCCAAACGCCTTGCGTTTGATGCCTGGATAGTGTAACGCCATATATTCATAATTCTTACGCCACGCCTCCTCTTCATCCATACGGGCAGGCCGAAAGGCGGTTGTCATTATGCTGCCTTCACGGATACGATAACAGTAAAGATCATCAGGAATCTGTACAATTTTCTTTGCCTTGTCAACCAATAAATATGTTGTAAACGCATCCTCGCACAATTTTCCTGTGGGAAACCTAATGGATTCCCAAATAGTGTTCTTATAGAGCTTATTTGGGGAACACACAGGATACGCCGTGTCATCATATAATGCTTTCAGAATCACTTCCGCCGATCCACAAAGCGGCTTCAAATTCCACGACTCAAAGCAACCATTACAATAATTCTTTATGCCGCAGGCACAAATATCAGCTTCACTTTGCTTTATCTGCGACAGCATGATTTCCAGCATATCCGCTTCAATCCAGTCGTCACTGTCAACGAAAGAAATATACTCTCCCTTTGCTATATCCAGTCCCGCGTTTCTTGCGTCTGACAGTCCGCCGTTTTGCTTATGTATCACTCGAATCCTGTTGTCTCGCTTCTGCCATTCTTCGCACATTTCACCACAGCGATCCGGCGAGCCATCGTCAACCAATATAATTTCAAGATTTCGATAAGTCTGGTCTACAATAGACTGTACGCACTCATTAAGATATTGCTCCACCTTGTAGATCGGAACGATTACAGAAATCAGGCTATTCTTAACGTCCATTTTTCTTTTTGTAAGCATTATACACGAGCTTATGAAGCATTGGGACGTAAATCATCAAATATGCCGCTAACCGCTGCCTCTTGATTAAATAGTGTATATTGCTTTTTTCCTTTCTAAGCGCTGCCCGGCATTCTTCACAGAATGCTTTCTGCTCTGGATTTTTGCTATACGCCAGTACATTTACCGCATTAACCATCGCCGACATCCATGTCTGCATCGCATAGGGATAAACATCCGGCGCGGCATGATCCGCTATCAGTCTGCGCGCACGAATAATTTGCTTTGTTGCCTGAACAACTCGTGTATCGTCCTTGGACATAGAACCCTGACGCTGCATATACTGGTAGCCACAGAAATCTTCAAACACACTTTTTTTTGCCCGTTGGAACAAAACAAAATTCCGAAGCAGATCCTCGTTATTTTGAATACTTTTGTCAAGGCAGCTATCCTTCATCAGTTCTGCCTTATACAATTTATTCCACAGTCCAGGCTCTATCATCGTGCCTTCGAGAAGATCCTTTTGCCCATTGAAATTATCCTGAAGAACCACCTTGCCGGATGCGTAGTGCGCTTCCACTTTACCGTCCGGCCAGCAAAAATTCACACCGCAGTGGGAAATATCCGCATCGTATTTCAAGGCATTCTGCATGAGTCGCTGGTACATATCCGAAGAAATCATATCATCGCCATCAACAAATGCAACATACCGCCCCGTTGCCAACTCAATACCTTTCTCGCGAACGGCAACCAGTCCTGCGTTTTTCTGATGGATTGGTACAATCCGCTGATCCTTACGGGCATATTCATCTATGATTTCTGATGTTTCATCCGTCGAGCCATCATCAATTACAATAATTTCTAAATTTCTGTATTGCTGCGCTAAGATACTGTCCAGGCATCGCGGTAGCCATGGCGCTATGTTGTAAGCAGCCACAATTACTGATATTAGTAAGTTATCCATTTTACGTCCCTTTCCGCTTCGCTACGGTCATTGTAAATGTTGCAGCATTTCCTCCACATCACTTACTGTTTTCAATTCAAATTGCTGACAGCATCTGCTCTACAGCACTTACTGTATTTTCTGTTGAAAACTCCTTTCCTCGAATCCTCGCCTGCTCCCGATAGTGCTTCAGCAGCTTCGGCTCGTCCAGTAGCTTTTTAATGCCCTGGTACAGCGCTTCCTCGCTGTTCTCTGTAATCAGACCATACTCACTGTCGCCAAGCATTTCCCGCATTCCCGAAACCTCAACTGTACATACCGGTGTTCCAACAATCAAAGCTTCTGTTGTTGCAGTAGAAAACCCCTCTCTAAAGCTGGAACAGACAAACAAGTCGCATCTTGCTACATATTTATAGGGATTTGTCTGATAGCCTAACAAAGTAAACTGGTCTGCCATGTTATTTTCACGGGCATATCTCTCTAATGCCTCCTGCTCCGGTCCAATCCCCAGGATATAAATATGAATCGGATACCCTTCATTTAGCAGCCGTTTCCCAATACGCGCCAATCTGTCAAAGCCCTTGTTTTTCAGGAGTTTTCCCACGCCAACAATGTTTATCCTTTTTGCGGAAAACATTTCTTTTTCCACAGACTCCTGCGCCAGCCGAAGGATTTTCCCCGTTTCATTGGTGTTATACAGCACCTCCACCGGAACATGAATCTTCAAGAGGCTGGCAAAATCTTCTTTCACCGTTTCTGATACCGCTATGATCTGGTTAAAACGGTTATAACAGTTCTCTGCCTCCGCCGCAGAGCGAAACGAGCTTGCCGCAACCTCTCTGGTTCTTTGCTCAATATGAATCCAGCAAACAAGCTTCGTGTTCTGATCCGGGCAGCCACTGATTACTCTGGCAGATGGTCCCTCCAGATAAGAAACCTCAATATCATAATGCTCTTTAATCAGCCGACGGTGAAGCTGCTGCGGTGTGAGCAGCTTCATAAGCTTTGAATTGCCCGGAATTGCCTTAGAAAAACAGCTCTTATAGGTAATATGGGGCGCCAAAAATTGTCGGTTCACTCCGACATCAAACAGTGTCATCACCGTGACGTCAAATTTATCCTGATCCATGTTATTAACCAGATTGACAAGGACTTTTTCTGCGCCGCCCTGTCCTAAATCGTGAATCAAAAAAAGGATTTTCAACACCCACATCACCTCCTACTAATAATCAAAATCTCTTTGGGTATTTTTTCCGTTCTCGAATTTTGTACACAAAAGGAATCAAAAACAATCTGCGAATCATGCATTCAACAATACCCTTGCAATAGCACCGAATAATATATGCGTTTTGGTTCTTTTCAAATCTCCCATATAAGGCATTGCGCGGTATTTCCGGGTCGTTTCCTTCTACCAGGTCTGTCCACGCGGGATGCTCCGTCATTGTTTCAAGGAATACCTTCTTCGAGCCAAAGTGCTTGAAGTGCTCTTCAGCCATATCCATCACATAGATACTTGCTAATTTTCGACCTTCAATAAGTTTTCCTCGATCCTCGTTTTGATATTGCTCCATATCATAATCAAGGCATATATATGTATCAATGATATAGCTAAAATATGGTATGCCAAATCTGCGTGTGTGGATTGACGATTGTGCATTTTCTCTATATAAATAGAATATGGCATTTTTTATATAAATCATATTTGCCACATACAGGCATGACATCTGAAAAATCTTATCCTCGGTATATTTCAGTTCTTCATGGAAACGAATCCTGTACGTTTGCAACAGCTCACAAGAATAAAGCATTGATGCAAAAGACCAATTTGCAGTAAGCCAAATTGCGTCAACTCCGCCATGATGTTTTCCTTCAGCCGCCTCCAATGGCGACATATAACGTGACATATTGTTATTGCAATAAACGGATTGAAAGCCTATTAAATCATGCTTGTCAAAAAGGATCTGCACATTTTCTTCATTCCAAAATTCAGGCATCCACGCATCATCCGCATCCAGAAATGCAATATAACTCTTTTTATCTCCCAGATGTAGCGTGTTCAGTACATATTCTATGCCCCGATTCCTTGCCGCCGAAACGCCGCCGTTCGCCTGATGCAGCACATGAATACGGTCATTCTCTTGCGCAAGCGCATCACACAGCTTATCCGAGCCATCCGTCGAGCCATCATTCACCAAAACAATCTCGATTTGCTTATACGGCTGTTCTAATACCGAATCAACCGCAGTCCGCAAATATCCCACAGCATTATATACAGGAATTATAACCGCAAGATTCCCTGTCTGTCTGTCTGTCTGTCTGTCTGTCTGTCTGTCTGTCTGTCAAGATTGTACATTGCTATTCACCTCCTGTCAACGCTTTTTCTTGATGTATCTCGTCAGCACCCATCCAGCCGGCGTACACAGCACGGTCATCACCTTTCTCGGCGATTCCTGAATGTAATGCCTTTAGCTCCCTGCGGTATGCACCGCTCCACGGTACAAGCCGCGCCCCATATATGTAACTATGTGTAATACTCGTATTGCCATCAAATCTTCCTCTCAAATGATCCCCCATACCATATGCATCTAGAAATAGAAAAAGACCAAATACACCAGAACAAATCCCATTTTTACGATACGCGCAGACGATTCTGTGAAGATATGGTCTATCATCCACGGCACCGCAACATAGCCCGCGAGTGTGGTATAAATTGGAAGGCGGCCACCGTAAATTCCCGACGCTTCTCCGGAAATGGCATAGAGAACTGCAGTAATCGCAGTACAATTCACAAACATGTTGATCTGTTTATTGTTCCCTGCATCGATGTGTTTTTTCCATATCAGCGACATGATTGCCGGAATAGAATAAAATAAAATTCTAAATATATTCGTACCGTCATCTATAGTCCAGATTTCATTCCAATTCCGAATTTTTATTATAGCACTTCCATGGCGTTCTGTCGATAATTATTAACGCGTTCATCAGAATACTGGGCTACATTATCATATTCAGCATATGCCTCATTCTCTCTATTATGCGTATAGGTATATTCGCTTAATTCACTCTTCAAGTAATCCCACGAAAAGTAATCGCAAACTTTTGTCTTTCAGGGTTTTTATTCCGTTTCCGGAAGATTCAGTTTCCCACGCTCCTTCTTTAGCCTGATCTGCTTCCATAAGAGCTCAGATGTATCAAGAAAAAGATTCAGCACTTCGTTTCCCATTGTTGTATCAAAGCTGTCTGGAATACAATCATCAAACAAATTGAATATCTGTTCCTGACGTTGTTGCGGTGACGGATAATCTGCATATACAGCACTTTCGCCACATAGAGAACGGTACTGATCCAGAAACCGGAAATACTCAAACAGCATGACAGGGGCAAGGTAATAGTCTTCGTAAAAAATCCGAATTTCCTCTGGAATAAATCCCCGCTTTTGCGCTTCTATCATTCCGATCAGCACTTTATATCCATAAGCGTCGGCATCCAATTCTTCCTGCATACCGTTTCCCACATCATCTTTTTCTGTCAAATGATACAGCTCATGACCAATCATAAATGTCCATGCGGTCCAAAAGGAATCCATAGCCAGATTCATAATATTGGCTGGCAGCGAAATCATCTGTTCAATATCATTTAAGCTGTGAACTCCTATCTCACGCTTTCTCCCCTGCAAATCCAGTAGCACAAAACAGTTCTTAATACAGCGGGTAAAGTTTTCCTTTCCACTATCATAAGCCAGGGAAAACACTGTCAGAAAAAACGATAACGCTGTATACGACCACAACTCATCTACAACGATTGCCTTATCATCTTCACTGGATGCACCTGCAGCGTTCATCTGCTTGCTGTATACTGACAGATACTCCACATCCAGATGAATGTTTTCTAAATCCAGAATACTGTCAATTATCTTTCTCTCCACAAATAGGGGATTCTCTATGTATTGGCTGACCACATCACTGTCAATCGCCAAATCTCCTGAGTGGTTGGCTTTCTCGACAAAACTACGCACCGCATCTTCGTCTCTCTCATTTTCCCTCGATGGATAGAATGTCCGGTACAAGTTGATAACTTTATTCATTTTATCTGCCTTTCTTTTGCTGAAACATCCTACAAGCCTTCCAAATCACATTTCCTGGTTAGTTTTCTTCCAGCAGTTTCTTTGCGGCGGCATCCACCAGCTTGTTCTTTTGTTCCTCTGTAAGTTCAAAATCAAACGATAAAGAATACCTTTTATCACCGCAGGCAATCTCCATTTTTGTTTGTGTTTTCTCTTTCCCCCTCTTTCCAGTAAACATTGACACCAGCTTGCCCAGTGCATATTTTACTGTGTCATATGCTGCACTATAAACCATGTTCTGGCTCAGGTCAATCAGAATCAATATCACCTCCGGCGGAAGGAAATGATTCGTATCCGTTTTGCAAAACTGAATCTCTTCCCCTCCCTCATTAAGCAGTACCATATCATTCTCTGTCAGCAAAGAGCTGTCAATGATCAATTCACACTTCATCGTAAAACCTCCATTGCAATTTATCAAAATATCCCTATCTGTTCCTATTCTGCCTGCGGATCAGGTGCTCTCATTATACTGCATACTTCTTTTATTTGCACCGCATATCTTCTAAAAAAACAGGAAAAGCAGATTTTTCTTCATTGCGTTCTCCTCATTTTCTTTACGCATTTTTCTCTGAAACCGATATTAAAATAGAAAGGCAAATTCTGCCTTTCTATACACCTTGACATCTGAATATCAGTATTCCAAAACAGACCATCTGCATGGAGCTGGGATTTCTATCGCCGTGACCGGAATTGGAGGCGAAAACATACGCAGCGATTCCATAGATGATCCACTGAAGGGCTGGCACCCTTCCTTATGCATTTTGATAAACATCAAAATTATCTTCATTCCATTCGATAATTTCAAAGTCCGGACAATATTTTTTCCAGCTTGCGATGCATTTCTTTGCTTTTTCTGGAAGTTCTTTTCTTCCAAACCAGCAGTAATGAATTTTCTTTGGTATCATATGGTTATTCTCCCTTATTCTACTTGCATTCTTGCATAAACGCTTGCCGCTTTCCATGCTTTATAGTCATACCTCACAAATGCGCCTAGTAAAAATTTTTCGCTCTCGCTCAACGTTCTAATGTACTCATCACGGTATATCTCACTAATCCAATGAGCCACGCTTGCAAACACAAACTTTTTTTCCTTCGTTTTCATAGAAAAAATCCTTGCAAATAACATATTTCCCATCTCATAAAGTGCAAAGCGAAATTCCAAACTATCCGCTGACAAACCAATTTTTCTACATTCTATATATAACTCTTTTAACAAATAATACTCTTCTAACGATTTTGGTGATGATTTTTTCCACAATACCATGGAGGCATTATTTTCATGCAACCGTTTGATATATAGTACATCCGGAATATTAATAAAACACTTCGATTGTCTAAATATCAGCATTCTCACTATCATATCCTCATACCAATATCCTTCTGGAAAACGTACTTTTCTCCACAGTTTTCTATCGAAGATTCCTCCCCACACATAACCATTTACATGAAGAAACTTTTCATGTTCATCTTTTTCAATATGAATAGATTCATTTTGCCATATACGCATTTGATTCTTAAGATCAATATCACTATATCCACATTTTACAATATCACTATTATTCTTATATGCTGTATTCAAAAGTATTTCTATATACTGATCTTTTACCCAATCATCCTGATCTATAAATCCGATATATTTTCCTCTTGCTTTTGCAATTCCCTCATTACGTGCCACCGAAATTCCCCTGTTTTGCTGTGTAATTGTCTGAATCAACAATGGATATTTTTGGGTATACTCTTCCATTACTTTCTGAGTCTGATCTGTAGAACCATCATTGACTAAAATAATCTCATATCTATACTTTGTCTTCTGTGAAATCAAGGAATCCACACATTTTCTTATAAAAGGTTCCGCATTATACAGTGGAATAATTACACTTAAATCTATCAAACTATCCACTTCCACATCATGATCAAATGTATGCTCACTATATACTTTAGATGGCTTCCATATATTGTCTAAAAAAGCATCACATTCAGTTTGATTTGGTATTGCAAATATTCTATTTCTATGTTTTAAGTATATTTTACTTATTCTACTCAAAACTGAAATCATCATTTTTTTTATAACAGACATCATCTTTATCTTTCCATTCTTGCTTTTCTTCTAATGTATGCGGTCAAGCACCATCCAAGCGGCGTGCATAATATTGTAAGTGCTTTACGCGGAGATTCTTTTATGTAATTCCGATTATGAGCAATTTGGCTGCTCGAACAATAATGTATACATTCCATCAAAAGACGTTTCTTACTCGTTGGGTACATCAGATTCACCCTTCTCATAAAAGCAAATCCATTTGGATTTTTTAAATACTGCAAGTACATTGTATTAGATGAGCCATCTTCCTGATACTCGACATTACACACCACCTCATTTAATACAAATAGTTTATATTCCTGGTCAACGACTATATACTTGTATGATAATCCTGTATATTTTTCTCCTTTAAATACCGGATACGCTGGTACAGACTTTATAACATCTGTACGATAAATTAATTTTTTATCACCTTTTCCACCACTTGCGTAATACCCGCCAAGAGTTGTTTCTTTCATGGCTTCTGGAAATCTTTTTCCTATTATGTTTCCTTCAAAATCAGCATCAAGTGCAATCAATCCAGCATACCCTTTGTTTCTTACCTTTTCCCATGCAGTAAGGATTTTCTCAACTCCATCTTTCGCCATCATATCATCTGAATCAATACAAACATTTAACTCAGTATGAATGTTTTCATATGCTGTATTGTGCGCAGTATGCATACCTCCATTCTCTTTATATACATACTGAATGTCAAATCCACTCTCTTCGTCCTGCCATTTTTTTACTATCTCTGCTGTATTATCTGTTGATCCATCATCTACAATTAACCAGACAAAATCTTTACAATTTTGTTCCTTTAAACTCTGATAAGTGCGTGATAGTGTATGTGCTCTATTATACGCTGGGGTAAAAACTGTAAGTATAGCCATAGTTCTCCTCTCACTGCTCAAGATAAAATGCCTCCAATCTTTTCACTTCTTCATTGACATCATATCCTGACTGTTTCATCTCTTCATCATGCGTTACTCTCTTTTCTTTTGCCCTTGTCAAAATATGTGCTGCCCACTCCTTGGCTCCTTCATTTAGCCCTTTATAAGATACAAGTCCTTTTGTAATTACACATTCCCTGGGAATCGAATCTGAAATCACACATGGTAGTCCAGCCGCCTGTGCTTCTATCATGGTAAGTGGAAGGCCTTCATATAAGGAAGGAAAAACAAATACATCCATTGCCTGCATCAGTTCATTTACGTCCGATCGAGCACCCAACAACAAAACATTTTTCTGCAGTTGTAGTTTCTCTATTTTTTCTTGAATCTTTTCTTTTTCATCTCCGTCACCCACAAGTAAAAGTTTTGAGTCTGGTTGTTGTTTCACTATTTCTGCAAATATATCAATCAAAAACACATGGTTTTTTTGCAATCGAAACCTTCCAACATGTCCGATTAAAAGCTCTTCCCCTATACCAAGTTTTGTACGACTTTCTTTTCTCTTCTGATAGTCATATTGATAAATTTTTGTATCAATTGCATTATGTAGAATCTGATAGCTATTCTTTCCAAACATCCAGTCTCCAGCATCTTTTCCGCATGCAAAGAGATGCGTTGCATAATTTGGAATTTTTCTCATATAATACCTTTTTATAAGATATTTGAGATTCTTATCCTGATTGCTGTTGTGGCTGTGCGCAATTCGTACCGGAACTCCGCACTCCTTCGCCACTTTTAAGGCAACTGAACTCAAACAGTCCTGGTGTACATGCACGATTTCATATTCTGGATGCGATTTAAAAAATACTTGCAGTTTCTCTCTATAACTTCTGCTCCACGGAATCAATCTCGAAACATGATAAATTCTTCCTCCCATAGATTCTATTTCCGCATCATAATCCGCTTCAAAATATCGATGGACCAGAAAGTCGAACTGTATCTTTTTTCGATCTATATGACGGTAGTAATTCATAAGCATTGTTTCTAATCCGCCACGCCCCATATATGTTACAACATGAAGTACTCTGATTGGTTTCATGGTTCCTCCCTCTTATATCATTCCCATCAATGATGTGCTGTACAAATAAAATAACAGATAAAAAATAATCATTAATGCATAAACAATTTTATACGATTTTTCATCTAACATATGCTCTATTTCCCAAGGCAGTAATATGTAACTATACAAGGAAAAATAAATTGGTAATCTTCCTATAAAAATTCCACTTGTGAACATGGAAATAACATAAAATCCAACAGCTACAATTGACATATTCGTACACAAGTTAATGAGTGGATTATCCGCTTCTTTAATATACCGTAGTCCAACTAAGGATAAAATCGATGGCACCGCATATACCAATACTCTAAAAATATTAGTACCATCATCCTGACTTTCCTGCCAATCCAAAACAACATTTTTATATTGTGTTTCTTCTAACATAGAATCCAATATATTGGTAAAATTACCGACAAAAGAAATTATAATAATAATTGCTATGATAAAAATAATCGTTTTTTTATTCCATGCTTTTCCCTGAGCAATAAATATAAACGGAATCAAAAGAAGAGCTGACTGATGTACTGTAGATGCAACTAATATAAGAATAATCATTGCTGCATATTTTTTTTTCAAAATCAGTCCTATTCCCCAAAATGTTATTGTCACTGCCAGAAATTGACGAATTCCATTAAACATCCAGGAAATATAATCTGTTGATGCTATAAACAAAAAGAAACTAACCAGATATCTGCTTGAATATTTTCGATAAACATATATAAGCGCTCCCGCTTGTAATGCTGCTAGAATAATAAAATAAAATTCTACCTGATTACCAATTATACATTTGATTACCGCTGAAATGAAGAAAAATCCTTTATCCTTCGAAATGGTTGTCAGATAACCTGAAATATCACCCAAACTCACAGGCATATTGGAAAAACCTTCTATATAAGCGCCTGTATCGCCTACATGTCCACGATATCCACACCAAATTATAAGCGGTAGAAACACAATAATTGCCCACATCCAGTAACATCTATTTTCTTCTTTCCCACATACGAGTTCTTTTTTATTTACATTTACAAAACATGAAAACACTCCTAATATAAGAATCCACACAAGAATTAAAATATAATTATTTGTCATTCACTCTATCTCCACACACTGCCCACCGTCATCTTCACCACTTCATCCTTCGCAAACTCTCTTGCCATCTTATCTCTTGCGCATTTGCCCATTTCTTCTCGGTCGGCGCGGCTCTTATGATAGATTTCATTCATCTTCTGGTACAGAGAATGTGCATTTTTCACCTGACAGAGGTATCCGGTTGTGCCGTCTTCCACGCTTTCCATACAGCCTGGAATTTTGCTTGTAACAACCGGTCTGCCGGTGGATGCTGCTTCTAGCAGGACATTTGACATGCCCTCATGATAACTTGGAAGGACGATGCAGTCTGCTGCTTTATAATACGGTCTCGGGTCTTCTTTGAATCCATGAAAGACTGCGATGCCGTCTTCTACTAACTTCTCTACTTCACCCTTATATTCGTCTTCGAAGAATCCGACAATGTCAAGAACGACTTTCTTGCCATATTCCTTGTGTAACTTGCGAATGGCGTAGAAGAGCTCGTCCATACCCTTTTCCTTCATGATTCGGCCCAGATACAGGAAGTGAAATGCTTCATTTTCCGGATAGGCTTCGTACTGATAGAAGTCGAGAGTGATGCCGGCTCCGGAAAGGATCGTCTGCTGCTTTGCCGGAGTGATCTTCTTTTCCTGGAAGAGTGCTGCATTTCGCTCATTTTCAAAGAATACGGTCTTTGCGCCCTTTAAAGCAGTGCGGTACATCATGGTTACGACCTGGGAAAGTCCCGGCTTTTCAAATGCGGTGCCAAGTCCCTGTACATTTACGCAATATGGAATGTGCAGGCGTCTGCACGCATAACCGGCATAAACATTTGGCTTAATCGAATAAGTGATGACCATGTCCGGCTTTTCTTTCTTTAACATGGCACGGTACTGCTTATATAAACGCAGATCTGTCATCGGATTGATGCCGCGGCGGTCAACCGGAGTCTCGATCATATGGCATCCCATATCGGCAAAGTCTTTCTCGTGGCCGACAAATGGAGTGCTGATATAGACCTCTGCATCTTCCATCAGCATCTGTATGAGTTCTCTTCGGAACTGCCACAGCATATAAGAATGATTCGTGATAATCATTACTTTTTTATTTTTCTTTTCTCGCTCCATTGTTCCTGTTCCACCTTCTACAACGCCGCTTCCACGGAGTACGGAAAAAATGGTACCAAAGACGCACCGGATGTCCATCGCAAGTCCTGCTTTTCTTACGTACTCTCCGTCAAGCTTTGCTTTTACGTCTATCTCGAGTTCGTCACGTCCATTGATCTGCGCCCAGCCGGTAAGGCCCGGCTTCACATCATTTGCACCATATTTGTCTCTCTCTGCAATTAAGTCTGTCTGATTCCACAGTGCCGGTCTTGGTCCGACGACTGCCATATCGCCTCTTGCAATGTTGTAGAGCTGAGGCAGTTCATCTAAAGAAGATTTACGCAAGAAACGACCCACCTTTGTGATATACTGCTCCGGGTTATCCAAAAGATGCGTCGGTATGTCATGCGGAGTGTCAAGCCGCATGGAACGAAACTTATATAACTGGAAATATGACTTATGAACACCGACTCTCTTTTGTGAAAAGAATACCGGTGCCCGTAAGCCATCTTCTAACTTAATAGCTACCGCTATCGCCAGAAATACCGGCGACAGCACAACCATTCCCACTGAGCCAAGGATCATATCTACCATGCTCTTAGTTTTTAAATAATTTTTCATATGTCTCTATCCCTTTACTATAACCTGAGAAAATACAATTAGTATTTCTCCTCATACTCAACTCGCTTCTTTTCGTCATCTCAAATTCTATAGTTTTTCACTCTAGTTTCATATTTTATCACAATTTACATGATTTGGCAATTTTCTCTATATGATATGCAGCTTGAAAGATTTTGCAATCAGTTCTCTTTCGTCTCTGTAAATACCTCTTTTTGATTTACCGCACCTGTCTCTTCTTCCGGTTCATCAAACTGTTTTTCATAGCGGCTGTAATGTCTATATCCGCCATAACGACCATATCTTCCATATCTTCCATAACGATAGCGTCCATAGTATCCATAACCATATCCATATCCACCACCCGTAGAGCGGTCGCGGTTTAATACATAACCCAGCATATGGATTCCACTCATCGAAATGTTCTCCACACCCATACGAATCTGGCGCATCTTTGCATAATCATAGCGGATCACATAGACTGCAGCATCCAGATATCTTGCAAGTACCGGCGCATCTGCAAGCATCTCAGAAGGAGCCGTATCAAATATTACAAGGTCTGCTTTCTTCTTTAAAATGGAAATGAGTCTCTCCATCTGCTTACTCTCAAGCAGGTCGGAAGAACTTCCTTCTTTCGTTCCGCCATACAGAATCCGCAAAGATCCCGGGCACTTCTCAAGTTCTACCGTTGTCATTGCTTCACTGATCTTCACCTTACCTTGAAGCACCGCCTGAAGTCCGGGAAATTCTCCTTCCTGATTCATGGCTTTTGCAACAGATGGTCTTCTCATATCACAATCTACAAGTATGACATTTTTCCCTAGTTTTGCCTCTATGATTGCCAGATTCACAGAAAATGCCGTCTTTCCTTCTTCCGGCACAGAGCTGGTGACCAAAAGCGTCTTAAACTCCTCTTCCTCCATCTGTTTCATTACCTTAATTCCGACCTTTCTGAACGCTTCCAGATATCCCTGCGGAATTCTTTTATTTAATACATTGACTGAATTATAAAAACTTTCTTTATTTCTCTTCTTTACATGTACTTCCGGCAATGTTCCAAGATCAACCAGATTCAAATGGGTCTTAATCTCCTTACCTGTCTTCACGGTACGTCTGGTAAGTACATAAAGAGACAGAATCACAAGACCAATAATGGCACCCTTAAGTGCCCCTCTCTTCCAGGAAGAAGAAATGACTCCCTGCTTTGTCGTATCATCCGGAACACCTGTTTCATCCAGGATCTTCAGAGTCGTATTTCCAAGTACGAACTGTGCCACTTCCGGATAATTTTTAATGACTGACTTTAATGTCTTATAGGAAAGTTCTGCATTCGTACCGGAAACAGATATCGTAAGCATATTCGTTCCCTCTTCCGCCTTAACAGAAATGGATCCTGGAACAGAGTCCAGCTTCATATCCTTTGCTACCACATCTTTTAGCACACCACTTGTCAGTATGTATGGGAAAACCTCCGCCATCTGCTGTGCAGACGCATTGTTCTGGTAAGCCGGACTTCCATCAATTGTCGTTACTGCCACCGTCGCTGATGCCGTATAGACAGGGGTATAATTCTTTCTTGCTTTGATATAATTACTCAGTCCAAAAATCAATGCGAGAACCAAAACCAGCCACCACATTTTCTTGATTCCATATTGGAAACTACGAAGGAATTCAATCAGATCAATCTTCTCGATTTCACCCTGTTGTTCCTTCCCAGATTTTTCTCTCATCTCATCCATGTCTGCTATACCTCTTTATTATTCGCATATTTCCCATAACGTCCATATCGCCCATATCTGCTGTACCTGCTGTAATGATCTCCCACCGGGCTGTCCGCGATACTCTGAAACGTCATGACACCATTTAAAACAACTCCAAGTACCTTGGTATGATTGTCACGGAAATCATCCATCATCTCGTTGATATCTTCTGCAAGTGTAACGTTCTGTCTGGCAACGACCATGACGGCATCTGCATGCTGTGCAAAAATCTGTGCATCTCCGATCATTCCAGATGGTGGTGTATCGATAATGACGTAATCCACAATCTTACTGCAGGCTTCTATAAGAACCGGAAGCTGTCTGTTTCCAAGCATCTCTGTAGAAGCAGAATAGGACACCTTTCCACCTATAAATCCAAGCCGCTTACGCTCCGTATTTAACAAAATGTTATTGGCACCTGTTCTGCCATTTAAGAACTCTCCAAGCTCATTTTCTTTTTTCGGACTCATTCCCAATAACAGATACTGTGCAGGGCATCTGATATCGCCATCAAACAAAATGACTCTCTTGCCTTTTTTCGCAAGTGTGATTGCAAGATTCACTGCCACGGAGGACTTTCCTTCATTCTCACAGACACTCGTAACTACCAGGACCTTACCGTTGATCTTTGACATACGGTATTCCACCCTGGCCGCAAGCATCTTAAAACTTTCCACGAACCGGAAGCTTGCCAGAGGATTATCCACCAGAACTGCCTTCTTCCGGTGCTTGATCCATTCCTTTATCGTCTTATACTTCCATTCATAACTAATCGCTCCAAGACTTCTGGCATCGAGCTTTTTCTCTACTTCTCTTTCCTGCTTCACCGTATTATGCATATAAGACCAGATAGCAAATAACAGTATGCAGACAGCCATTCCCAGGAAGAATCCCTTCTTTGCCATCTCACCGTTCTGTTGTGGATTGACCGGTGAATACGGAATCTTCGGATCTTCCAAAACATCAAGCACTGTCGTTCCAACTGTATAATAAGAAATGCTGGTGTAGTTGTCCATCACCGTTTTGATAATATCAATCGAATCCTTTGGCGAATGTGCAGTAACAGAAAGGGTCAGCATATTCGTTCCCTTTACAACATTGGCACTGATATCCGCATCAAGCTTATCCATATCCAATTTTTCACAGATTGTCTTCTTCATAATCGTACTTTCCAGAATCTTCTGGAATGTTTCTGCCATCGAATTGGCAGAAGAAAGATTATTGTATGCATTGGCATTCTCTCTGGATGTGATAACAAATGTTGCCTGTGTACGATAATTCGGAACATATATCATGCTGCTTGCCACATAAAAAAGCATTGCACCGGCCAGCGCTCCAAACAGGATGACCCACCAGTTTTTTAAAATATCACAAACCAATGAAATCGGTTCAAATTCTGTCTCCGTCTGTGCGGATGCATTCTCCCGATTATTTTCCATCTTCATTTCCCTCCACAACTACAAACATCTTTGTCACAGCCGTCGGAATTCCATCTCCGGTATACGAAAATTCTACCGGATATACTCCAGGCTCATTGTAATCCACCTTCGAATTCACACTAATCGACTCCATAACACTGGGATCTTCATTATACTGTGTAATCATCCCATTCTGTTCCAGTCCGACCACATAACACATCGGATCTATCATATTTCCAACAGTTGTATAAACAATATACTCCGATAACGCCGGATATTGCTTTATACTTTCATTCTCATTATCCGTAATCGTAATCTCAAACGATACCGAACAGACATCTCCCGCACTGTTGCTTACCTGTGCCGTAACCGGATAATCTCCCGGCTGCGGATTATACAGGCTGTCATTCATTGAAAGCTTCACCTGGCTGGTCAGGTCTCCATCGAGACAGTCTGTTGCACTCAGATAAGATACAAAGTCTGTATTCGCCGCTTCTGCCGCGCTACATCTTGGTGCATGAAGCATCTTAATCCGTGGTGGCGTATAATCATTATATTTCACCGTTCTTTTTAACGTTCCCATCTGGTTCGATTTATCAAAAACGACATAAGTGACCGTGCGTTCATTACCCGAAATAAAATGAGAGATAGAAGAAATACGAACTTCCTTCGTCAAATCCCCATCCCTGTTATCCGTAGCCTTAATTCCCTTCATCAGTGCCTCTTCCTGATTCTCATTGACACTGAGTACAAGCTCATCATCACTACAGGTAATCACCGGAGGCACATGGTCTTCCACCATCTTTTCCTTTATTAAAAATCCAACGAATACCGCACATGCCAACACAAATATCAGACATATGGCTCTTCTCAATCTAATCATGTTTACTCCTTTAATCATAATAATATGGTAAAAATGGAAGCGGCTCCAATTCAAGTACCGGCTTATCCTGACAGATTCTGCCGGGATTGTCTCGAAACAGCACATCCAGATGCCGCTTTGAACAACATTCACTAAGTGCTTCATACGCATCCATCAAAAAAGGCGTCCGCTCCACCGCGCTGTGTGCATCACTTGCCACAACCGATACCAGATGGTGACGAAGCAGGCGGTATGACGTCTCCCTTGCCGACTCACCAAACCGTCCAAGAAAACTTCCCTTATTGACCTGAATGGCATATCCCTTCTTCCTCCACTGATATACAATCTGCGGATCATCCTGCACAAAATAATAACGCTCCGCATGCGCAATCACAGGCTTTGCACCAACTTCCCTTACCTTACCAAGAAGCCTCGTTGCAAAGTCCGGATCCTCATCAAATGCAAACTCCATCAGAATATAATGGCTCTGATTGATCGTCATTACCTTTCCATCTGCCATCTGCCGTGGCAGATCCTCTGTAGAAAATGCCTCCATCCCCGGAAAAAGCCTGATTGGAATCTTCTCTTCCTTAATCGCCCTTGCGGCCTGATTAAACGTATTCACATAATGCTCTCCAAATGCATTATCATACAGTCCCGGAATATTAAAATGCGGTGTTGCCACAATTTCTGTTACTCCGCTCATAGCAGCCAGCCTTGCCATCTCTATCGTATCTAAAATATCTACTGCTCCATCATCCATCCCCGGCAGGATATGCGTATGTATATCAATCATTTTACCACTCTATACCTTAAAAATCCATTGCCATTTTTGCAGCTTCCTCTTCCGAAAGCTCTGTCACCCTGGTATCCATCACCCGGTATACCCGTCTGCACATATTTAACACACTTGGTCTGTGCGTTGTAACAATACATGTTTTGTTTGGTTTCTGTGTCATAATATTGCGAAGCACCCTGCGCTCCGTCTCCACATCCAGTGCGGAAGTAGCCTCATCCAACAGCAGCACCGGCGCATCTCTTAAGAGTGCCCTTGCAATCGACAGCCTCTGTGCCTGCCCTTCCGACAGTCCACGGCCACGCTCGCCCACATTGCTATTTATCGTGTCCGGACGCTTCTTCACAAAGTCCCACGCACACGCAATCTCCAATGCTTCTATCATCTCTTCCTCTGTCGCATCTTCCTTTACCATCCGCAGATTCTCTGCGATGGTTCCCGACAGAATCGTATTGCCCTGCGGAACATATGCAAACAGGTGTCTCGTCTCTGCATTTAGTACCACTTCCATGCCTCCTGCCGCAGACATCACTGCCTGCCCGCTCTGCGGATGAATCAGCCCCAGAAACATACGGATTAATGTTGTCTTACCCTCTCCGGAAGGACCCACCAGTGCAACAATCTCACCCGGCTTTGCCTCAAACGAAGAATCTGTGATCACACGCTCTTCCTTCACATAAGAAAAATCCACATCCCGCAAAGAAATGGAAAATCCATCTGCCGCATACGCATCAAGCACCGAACTCTCTGTAATATGTACTTCCTTCGGAAGCTCCACAAGCTCACGAATACGGTGCGCCGATACTGAACTATTTAAAAATGTCGGAACAATAGTCACCAGATTATTAAATGCCGCCGACAGATTGCTTCTCTGCTGCAAAAACAATGTCATCGTACCATATGTAATATCATGCGTCCACAACCGGAACAGACAATATCCAAATGCAATAAACTGCACGACCATTCCAATTCCCTGCAGAACTACATTCGTCTTAATCGTAAAATAATTATACTTCAGGCTGTCATCCCGAAACCGCTTCTGCCACCATCTCATCTTCTTACTATAATGCGGCGCAATACCAAAAGATTTGATCGTATCAAAGTTATAAAACGTCTCGACCTCAAATCCCATCAGCTTACTGCTCGTCTCGAGCACCTTCTGGCTAAAGTCCCTCTGCTTCTTCAGCACCGTCCGTGACAGCAGAAGAAGAAACGGCGCACTGCCAAGCGCAATCAGAGCCATCACCCAGTCATAATGCAGGATGACCATAAATGTCGCCACCAGCTTATAAAGTGCGATGATAATCGTCGGAAGCCAGCTGATGGCATTGCTGCTGATTGTACGAATATCGCCATTAAAACGATTCAGAATGTCTCCATTGCTATACTTACTGATTTCCATCCAGTCCGCATCAATAATCTTATCAAAAATATCCGCCTGAATATCATTGTTAATATCAATACTAAGCTTCGTGGAAACCCGGTTGATCAGGCTCTCAAACAACAGACTGAACACCTGTCCGCCAACCATCACAAGAAACAGCACCGCAAGCTTACTCGTCTGATAACCCGTAATGATATCAATCAGATACTTACCCGCCACACTGCTCGCAAGTCCAAACGACGTACTTAAGATTCCCAGCACAACATAAAATAGAATCGCTCCCTTATACCTTGCGCTATACCCAAGAATCCATCTCCAGTCCTCTAAAATCTCCGAAAATGTACCATCTTTCCATCGTTTCTTTAATATTCTGACCGATTCAAACTGTGTCTTCTTCTCTCTCACGATCTACCTCCTCTAAAAAGAAACTTCGTATAAAGAGCCAGCACCGGTCTTCGAACCGGAACTATATGCAGCCACACGTGACGAAAGAACTCCCACCAGAAGTCCCCCGGCTGTATCGTCTTTCCCTTTCTTATGACTTTCGTCACAACCGCAAAGATCTGTTCCTCTGCAACCGGTCCCTCAATCATACACTGCGCATCACCCACGATATAATACCCATCCGGCTTCACATGGTGAATCCTGTGCATGATATACTGTCCGTTTCTTCTTTTAAAGAACACCATATCGCCCTTCTTCAGTTTTGCCTCCGGCTTCCGAAAGAAGATCGTATCACGCTCATGAATCAGAAATGGCGCCATACTATTTCCCGCAATCCGCATGCTGACTTCCCGTCCATCGTCCGTCAATTGCTTCAGAACCGACACATATTCTCTTGTATCTATCACCTTCATATATCTGTCCCCTAATCTATCACATGATACTTCCGAAGAAGTTCCACACGTTTATTTCCAATCTCTAAACTACTCTGATCCTCTGTATGCTTCCTGTCTGCCGCATATCCAAACAGCCGCATCACCCATGCTGCCGGAAGCAGCCACGGATACTTACAGAGCCACACATAATGCCCCTTCATATAAGAAACACCCGGAAACAACGATGACCAAACCGACGACGCCGTCGCCTTTTTGCCTCTCCTAGCAGCTTCCAGCGTCATATTCGCGCTGTGCCTTCTCGCCATCGTGCTCCCGCCATACACACCGCCTTCCAGCAGATCCACAAGAAGCGGCATACAGTCTACACGTTCCTGCGTATAATCCACATATCCGGTTTTCTCCCAGGAGCATCCCAGATACTCTCTGCCAATCTTTGCCAGAGCACTGAAAAATGTATCCATCCGAAGCTGTGCAAGCTTATCCTGAATCTCTCTCCAGTCAATCCGCGTCGTGTAATGCTTTGCCATCATCACCATGTCGCAGACCTGTCTGATTCCAAATCCACTATGTAAAAAATGCTTAAAACTATGACAGATCAGATAAAACATATGGTCCGTCGGCGAGAGTGTCTTAATATCCACTCCCTCAATCTGCTCACAAATGCATCGGTCAAACACCCCTGCAAACTCCTGATTCAGATGACCATATGCACCCTCGCCTTCTGCAAACAACGAAAAGTGAAGCTCTATATATACCTGATTTCTCGGATTCAGATATGGAATCTCATACGGCAGATTCTTAAGATCCAGCTCCTGCCTCTTATATCCTTCCTCTAACAAAATGCGGTCAAAGGTCTCAAACTCTTCCTTCCTAAGCAGCAGATCTTCATCCGCTGATATCCGAAAGTCCGGCTTTTCATAAAAAGACCGGCAAATCAGCCCCTTCACAACAAGCGGATATACCCCTTCCTTCTGAAGCTTCTGATACAGCTCCAGAAAACCAGCCGTCCTTTGCACCTGCAGCATCACTTCCGCAATCGCACTCTTCTTCCACCTCGCAGCAAGTGGCGCATTCTCCTCTAAAAGAAGCACCGAATCCCTCCGGATCATCTCATATATAATTGCTAAAATCTTATGCATCGCAGCAAGGTCACACAGCTCCTTTAGCTGTGAAAACCTTTCCGGAAGATGGTATTCCTCATCCCCCTGCATAAAGCACCGAAGTGCCTGTAACAGCTCTTCCTGTGTATTCGTCATCATACCCCTGTTTCCTGTTTCTGGTATTCTTTTTCCATCTCTTCTAGGAACACCTCTGTCTGCCGGCACAAATACTCCGGCTTCTTATAACTGCATCCGTGCCCTTCCGCAATCGTAAGCGCCCCGCACATCATACACGCAAAACGCTTTTTACAGTTCTTGCATTCCGATGGCAGCAAAATCTCATCCGTCGCCTGATAGATTAACTTCCATGCATCCGAAAAACCAATCTCAAATGGTCTGGCTACCGGCTCATTCATCATGCCGCAAGGCGTCATTCGCCCGTCCCATGTCATCCAGAACGACGACCGTCCCGCCATACATCCCATCTTCTCATCCGGAGTGCGCTCACACTCTTCCTCACCGCCCATAAAGTCATCTCTTCCTTCATGGAGTGCCTTTAACCGAATCGCAAGCTCCTCCTTAGACAGGCGGTACATATCCGCCTTCGCCCTCGCCTTTCCGGCCTCTTCTGCTGTAAAACGCACCTCATCATCCGTCACGCCGTCCTTCGCACTACGTACCGGCGGGAACATATAAGTAGCCGCATTCACCTGAATCTCCCTGCTCTTACCAAATGCAAAGATATCCTCCATATCATCCAGATTGTACTTCGTAAAGCTCGCATTGATATTCACAAAAATGCCCGCATCGTGCATCAGATCAATCGCCTTCGTAGCTGCATCATATCCGGTCGGATGTCCACACAGCTTTTTATAAGTCTCATTTCCACCACCATAAAGTGTCACATTCACCTTCATCGGCGGATCCTTCTTTAACCACTCCACGGTCTCCTCATCAATCAATGTCGCATTCGTATTAATTGAGATGAGTAACCCCAGCTTCTTTAACTCTGTATAAATCTGTCTAAAATCTTTTCTAAGAAATGGTTCCCCACCCGTCAGCAGCAAGAAGAGCATTCCCTCTTTTGCACAGGCTTTTCCCATCTCAATCCATTCTTCTGCTGTATACTCTCTTCCCCTTGCCCGCATCTCTGCTTCACTCATTCGAATGTAACACATCCTGCAATTCATATTGCATCTCGGTGTCAATTCAAATGTACCGGAAAGCGGCACTTTATTGTGTGCCGCCTTCTGATACAGATATTTTCTAAGCTGCGCCTGCATTGGTGCTTGTTGTTTCTTCATGAACTTATTCCCCAATCTCTTTTAATTCTCAAGTATCTGTACTCCCATAATCTGACTGCTGTCCGGATTAAAATGTGCCGCAACTGCCTCAGCTTCCTTGCCTGCACCCACATTTTCAAATGGTGTACGGTAAGTAATTCCTCCAAGATAAGCACCGCCAATCTGCATATACTTATAATATACATAAACGGTCTTAAGCTCTTTTTCCGTCTTATTCTTCAGTGTAATCTTTCCATTCTCTGTCTTTAACTCTACCTTATCCTCTTCGAGCGTCGGCTGATCCATATATCCCGTAGCCGCATTGCCATATGTATAAGTATCTTTATCTGAAAACTCCCGCTTATTGCTCTCAAGTACCAGCGTAGAAGTTCCTGCCGGAAGATTCGTCACCTTAAAACTCGCCGTCTCATTGCTATTTACCTGAAAATCAATCAGTGCAACCTGAAGCATCTGGTCAGAATTGTTCGTAATCAGCATCGCTGTTACGTTCTTTGTCGCCTCGTCACTTCCATCTTCTATAAAAGAACCGGAATAAGCACCGATGGACTCAACCGTGAGGTTCGAATCGGAAAGAACGATTTGCTCTGCTTTTTCAGTTTCCTTAGAATTATCGTTTTTGTCAGAGTCTCCTACTTTAGCTGAATAACCTTGAATCTTACTAACATCCAAAGTATCCTTTCCAGGTTTTACAATTTCATATTCGTTGGTTTCTTTTGTTTCTTTCTGTGAAGAACTCTTATTTGCCTTTAATGCAAAAAGTATTACAACTCCCACCACTATTATAGCTATTGCAACAGCAATTATAATCCCTAATTTCTTTTTCTGTTTCATAGTGCCCTCCATTTTCTCATCTTTTTATCTTTTACTATAAACTATCTTCCAATAAATTACAACCTATCCCTCAAAATCTCCTTAAACCTAGAATAGTGAGAGTGCACTCCACCCTCACTAATCTGCATTCTTTGTTTTATTGTTATCTTATAACTCTTTTAAAATTTCGTTTTTCACCGTATTTACTGCGTCCTGATCCGGGCGACAGGAGAGATGGTAAACGGGCACATTTTCAATCAAATCCTGTAATAAATCCAGAAATCGAATGACGTATTCCTGATTCCATGCATTTACTGTTGACTCGCTATACAATCTCACAAATGCATCTTTTACTCCCAACCTTTTAATTTTATTCTCTTTACCTTGATCCAAGATAACAATCGCTTTGATTGGAGCTGAGAAATTTGTATATATTTTCGATGTACCAGCATATGGAGAACCATAAACCGTAAACTCTCCTTTTTCTTTTCTAATTAAGGCCCTGTCGCCGTTTATTACTTTTGCTCCTTCATATTTTTTCCACAAATCGGCTTGCGTAGATTTTCCAGTTCCCGATGGTGCAGAAAATAATATTCCTTTGTCTTTCCAATTTATCACAGATGCATGAAGTTGAAATCCCTGATTTATTATGAAAACAAGCTCCATTGCCAACATTCCTGAAATATGGAATTCTCTTAACAATTCATCCTTGTACTCTTTTTGTAAATATATCTTAAAAAGTGAAAAATCCTTTTTACTATAAGAAAGCATCACATATTTTTTTTCTGTATGTACGCTCCAAAAAAAATATCTTTGAATCGTTTCCTTCGTCTCGTATATTTTAGACTTTCTATCATCGAACAATAACTTTCCTTCTATTTTCCAATTTTCTGGAAACATTTCTATTGTATACTGAGCATTGATTTTCTCTGCATATTCAATACGATAAATTTCCATTTCATAGAATTTTTCGATAACAAACGGAGCATTTATCTGAATAACCAAATTTGCCAATTTAAAATAATAACGATACATTCTTATCCTTTCATCAAAAAAGGAGCTATGCATTTATACATAACTCCGTTTTATCTTTATTTGCTATGACTGGAACAAAGGACTACCCTGTGTATGATAGCATATTGTGTCATTATCATCATCTGCGTTCACTGTACACGAAAGCTTCTCTATAAACTGTCCTGCTTCAATCGCAGCTAATGTAAATGGATCAAGTTCTTTACTCCATTCATCATAATTAGCTGAATAACAAGTGTCTCTTAGATTTGTTTTCACTGTACATGAACCAGCAATAAACTGGTTAAGCACAAAATCTTCTATAGCAATTTCAGGTTTTCTGTATTGTTTTTTCATTTCCTATCTCCTTTCCAAATTATTCATATTCAACTACTTTTCTATCTAACCATGATAGATGTTGAATATGGCATATTGGTCAATGAGCCGTTCACTACAGCATCCACACTGTATTTTGCCTCACCTCTTTGCTTAATAACTTTAAATGTTAATTTCCACTCTTTGTTTCCATCTGCATCAATAGAACTTGTCTTTTTCGTAAAGGATGTTACAACTGCTCCTGTAGGATCTGTAACCTGTACATCTGTTGCCTCTTTTTTGGTGACAACTGTCATACTTGCATATTTTCCTCTTGTTACATTTGTAACTCCGAATTTAGCGCTCAAGACTGCCTCATCATTTCCTGTCAGAACATTTCTTCCTGCCAGATTATATCCCATCCTTGTCAGCTGGCTTGGTTTGCTCAGTGTCATATCTGCTGCACACTTGATATTTGTCAGAGATATAATATCATAATTGTTATAATCTACCGTTGTATTCAACACAATTACATCGTAGCTGTCTGCTGTCCATCCTTGTGCTTTAATTACTTCTTTCAGATTAATATCATAATACATATCTGTTGATGTGTTGATAGTATAATTTTTTACTTCCTGATATTTTGTCTCTTTTACATCATCCGGTTTTACATAAACCGTAAATGCCTTGTCTGCTACAACTGCATCTGATTCTGTACTTGTATCTGCTGATACTGATTTTGCTCCAACCTGAAGTGTCCAGTCTGCATCGCCTACAGGTGTAGAAACCTTAAATGCCACACCATTATCAATTGGCAGATACAGTTCATTATTTGGTCCTGCTTTCATGACATCTGCTAATGTTTCTGCACCTAAATATGCACCAATCTCTGGCTTCTCTGGAAGATACTGCTCTACTGCTGTTGAACCACCGTCAATCAGGAATCCATTATTTCCATCTGGCGTTACAAGATTGATTGACGGACTACTTCCTAATAACATTCCTCTCAGTTCCTGCACTTTTGTATTCTTCTCTGTCTCAAGATAAGCACTCTTGTCTGCCAGTGGATTATAGATTCGTACACCATCAATATAGATGACCGACTGTCCTGTGTAAGTTTTCAGTGCTTTCAGATATACTGTATAGGTTCCTCTTTGTTGTAATGTAGTGCTGATAACCGGTACCTGATACAGGTCACCATTACTATAGAACGTATCAACAGGAATTGATTTTACCAAATCTTTGGTTCCTGCTTTAAATACTTCAGGATTTCTGAAGTATTCTGCATCTTTCTTTCCATTGTATACATATGCGATAAGACCTGCTGTATTCTCATTTGTTCTGGATACAATGTCAAATCCGTCTCCTGTGAAAGTGAAATATGCTCCATCTCCATTATTCATTTCCGTAGCACTATTTCCACTTTCTTCCAAGTCACCATTGTAAGCCTTGTCATGTCCGTAATTTTCACTCTGGTCATTACTCTGTGAATATGTTGGGTCATTTGTTGGCTTTGAGTTTGTGTATACAATCTTTACACTGCTGTCATCTGTATTATTGGATGCATTGAAGTTATCTTCATAGTAAACAACGTTTGCCGGCATTGTCTTAATTGTACCATGTACTGTTGTACCAGTTTCTGGGTTAGTATCATCCAATTCTGTACTCACCTTAGCAATATTTGCTGTATATTTGTAATTCTCAGCCTTATCCATGAATGCAATAGGCTTGAATGTTACTGCGCTTGCTGCTTTTCCATCTTTATCAATTTCAATATTAGAGCCGCTAATTGTAGTTTGTGAATTTTCTTGTACTGGAGTGATTTCTCCTAACTTAGCTGTTGTAGCCATAGTACCTGTAGCCTTTTCATTGTAGAATATACCACCCTGGAATAATCCGTCTCCTGTTGTTGTATCTGCAATGTTTGACTCTAAACCGTAATCGAATACATAAACCTTATTAGTTGCCTCATATGTAAGTACAGTAATTTTACCTGCAAAATTACCCTTATCAGTAGTGGTTCCCTCGTAATTTACATCATACTTTTTATTTGAAGATGTTGGTGTAAATTCACCCTTTCCATCTTTATTTACATTAGTTGTGATATCTTTATCACCTGTAATTGGAGCAGTCAGATCTGTAATAGTTACACCCTTAGGTGCATAAGTGACTGGCTTTCCAGCTTCTGCGTAGATTACATGATTTTCTTCAGTTGTTTTTGTCTTATTTGTTACAACTGCTGCAGATGGAACTTCGGCTACAATCTTTCCTGTCAGACCCGTACACTGTGATGTATCCTGTACCCATGTATCGTCTGCTCCTGGCGCATCTTCAACAACCTCATAAGAAGCACATGCTGGAATACCTTCAAATGTAATTTTTTCACCAGCTTTTAATGTGAAGTGTCCATTCTCATCTGTTTTTCCCTTTTGAGAACCAGTATATTCCAGTTCATATGTATCATAGTATTCGCCGCCTGTCAAATCTACCTTTACTGTAAATCCAAAGGTTTTATCTTTTGGTGCATTTCCTTCATATTTCTTTTCTACTGATAAGCTACCAACCTTTGGTGTATTAACAAAGTTAACATATCTGTTCACAACATCCATCTCAGACGAATTAGCATCACCCATGTCAAAAGTAGCAACCGTACCTTTTTGATTTTTTATTGCTTCTCTTGATGTAACACTGTCATAAACTCCCCAGCTCGTCTTGTTTTCGTCATACTGTAATATTGTATCTTTTGGAATAGATTCTGTAATCTGGAATCCTGTTCCTGCGTAGAATGCACTACTGTTATCTTTATCTGTAGTATCAATAAACTCACTTGCATAATATGATGAGCTAAATGTAGCTGTACTATTTTTAGCAACTTGTCCTGGATATGTATTGTCATTGTAATCGTACAATGTATATCCTAAATTATCTACATCACTATAATTTGCTTCACGTGCCTTCAGATTCCTTGTCTGAATATTGAAATCAAAGTTATCAAGACCCTGTACTGCATTCTTTAATCCTGCATTTACGTCTTTTGTGTCAAGTGTCTTACTAAGAGTGAGACCTGATGGCAACGGGACGAAACTGTATGAAATGGACATATTGGAGTCCCACATACCACGTTCCATATAGTACATCTTTAATTCGTGTACTTTTCCAGACTCTTTCATATAATCAGCTAACAAAATGGTCTTGCCATCTGATTTCTTTACTGTAATGTTTTTGAAGTCTACTGTGCGATTTCCATTATCTTTAGCTGCTACTCTTCCGCCAGCTGTAGGTTGATTACCCAGCTTTGCATCAGATGTACCTGTTGTAATGGTAGCCATCTGTGTTGCAAAGTTAATTTCTCCTTCAGCTTTACAATGAGCACCACCCATATCTAATACCAATGCACCATCAATGTATACCCATACATCATCATCACCGGTAAATTTGAATATCATAGGTGTACCATCCACATTTTTACCAGTTTCTGTTACAGTAAATGGAATCGTAAACTGTGTACCAAATCCATAGTTCAAATTGTCCTTTGCTGATTGATCAGGATCAGTACTATTGAATGGAAAATATCCTATACTATTGTCTTTACTTGCATCATGAATCTTTAAATCATCTTTTCTTACAATTTTCTTATTATCGTAATCATAATAAACAGTATTTTTTGCTGAATCAAACGAATATGTAGATACTCCCTTATCATTTGTTGTCTTTGTAAATGGGAACTGTAAATTGTTATAAAATCGCATATATTTGCTCTGATTAGGATAAGCATCTTCATTAAAGAAAGGTACCTTTACCGGGTCACCATTTTCGTTCGTGTAAGAAGTAATCAGATTTCCATCATCTAAATTCTTTCCTACTATACCCTGCGCTACGTCCTTACTAGCTGTCTCTTTATTTGGGCCAAATGCAACATTTGCGCCTTGCCAGTACCATGTAAGGTTACCACCTGCCTGCTTTGCATGCAGTAAATCACCAAAGTAAAGAGGCACTGGTGCATTAACATTATCCTTGCTATCAACTCCATTCAACGCGTAACCCTGTAAATTTGAAATCCATTGGTTCAATTGCGAATACGGAGCATTAGTCGGTCCTGTCAAATTACCCTCATTGTAAAATTTATTTTCTGGTTGTTCCACACGTCCATTATTGAAATAATCAACTAATGAAGCATTTACATAAAAATAGGATGGAGTCTCACTTCCTGTGCTTGAATATGTAGTCCACATTCCTGTTGGAGTTACTCCTGTGGTTGATGCAAACGTATATAAGTTTTTTCCTCTTTCTAAGCCCGGCCATGTATCCGCTTCATTCCATACATGCTTGCCATTGGGATCTAAGCGAAGAAAATCAATATTGGTCGCCTCTGCAGTTGTCTCTCCATACCATGTACGACCATCATCCATCCTTGTCATAATAACAATTTCCGATTTCTGATTGTTCTCACTAGTCTTAAATGCCATAACTGCACCATCGCTAATCCACCTTGTTGCAGCATTAGGGCGTAAATAAATAATTGTTCCCAATGGAAGCGTATCTCCTGCTGCCGCTTTTACGGGCTGTACTTGCTGCACAGGTATCACGCTAACTACCATCAAGATGGTAAGGATGATTCCGAGCAACCGTTTCTTAAATCTTTTTCTCATACTTTACTCTCCCTTCCCTTTAAATTGAGTATGATTAATATGTTATTTCTACTGCTACGTGAAAACATAGTTTTAGCAATAGATTTATTCTAAAATATTCTAAAGTTTTTTTGATGAAAATACAATAGGTAAATCGTCCCGAAAATGTTATATTTTGTATAATTTGTAGATTTATTTATATATAATCTAAATTATAGTTAAAATTCACATATTATATAAGCATTCTTATT
>OMAQ01000039.1_pt1 | contig 81375 bp, 75 predicted proteins | sample 1673461 | NCBI WGS metagenome assembly OMAQ01 (sample SAMEA103958112, study PRJEB25191) | human gut metagenome | biome: human-associated habitat [ENVO:00009003]; feature: intestine environment [ENVO:2100002]; material: feces | place: Germany | collected 2013/2015
GACGGCGGGGCCTAGCCCCGCCTCCTATCCGATGGCCGCAAGGGACTGCTGCAGACAAAAAAGCCCGCCGGCGTTTTCCGTCGCGGGCTTAGGTGTAAATGCCTTCCGGTTAATCAAAGAAAAGCGGCAGCGTCCACTGTAAAAGCGGCGGAGCGATAAAGGCCGTCAGCAGGCCGCAAAGGCCCATGGCAAGGCCGGAAAATGCACCCGTATCGCGGCTCATCTGAAAGGCGGTTGCCGTACCCACGCCGTGCGAGGCAAGGCCGATTGAGAAACCGCGCACCGCATCGTTATGTTCTCTGAGAAGCGCCATCGCGGGCTTACAGATTAAAGCGCCCGTTACACCGGTGATCACGACGAGTGCCGCGGTCAGAGCCGGAATACCGCCCAAGTGCTGACTCACACCCATGGCAATCGGCACCGTGACGCTTTTAGGCGCCAGACTGATGACGGTTTCTTTGCTCGCGCCGAGCGCCGAAGCAATCACAATACCCGAGACAATCGCGGTACCCGCGCCCACAATGAGCCCGCAGGTTAAGGGGAGCCACAGTTTTGCAAGCCTCAGACGTTGCTCGTAAAGGGGCACGGCAAGCGCTACGGTTGCGGGTCCCAGCAGAAAGTTGATGTGCTGACCGCCTTCAAGGTAGGTTTTGTAGTCGGTGCCGGAAACCAAAAGAAGAGTCACCACAATCACGATGGCGGTCAGCAGCGGCGTGCAGATCGGCTTATAACCGCTCTTTTTATAGCCCCACATGCCGATGGCATAGGCAATAAGCGTTGCGGCAAGCCAAAGTGACGGCTCAGCCTGCTCGCGCCTCCAGACTTCCTGGAGGATTTCCAGTAAAGAGGTAAGAAGTGAGTCCCACATGATGCGTTACCCCTGAATTTTCATCACTTTCATCACAATGCGGACCGTGATCGCCGTTGCGGCCATCGCCAGAAGCGTTGAGATGACAATGGAGGCGGCAATCGGCAGCCACTCGGCGGCAAGCCGGGCGCCGTGCTGCATGATGCCCACGCCTGCCGGCACAAAGAGCAGCGAAAAGTGCGCGAGAAGAACGTTAACCACCGGCAGCGTCTGTTGCAGAAGGTTGTCCTTGACCATCAGCGCAAAAAGAAAAAGCAGCATGCCCATCACGGGGCCGGGAATGGGCAGTCCCGTGACGGTCACGATGGCCGTGCCCGCAAGCTGAAAGAATAGAAGCAATGCAATGGTAAGAACCATGGCGTCAGTCCAAAAAGCCCGGCAGAACAATCGGCCGGGCAGTTACATCGGGGAAAGCGGGCAATTCTGACACTGAAACCCATAGCTTGGCTACGGGGTGGACGATAGCAGTCGTGCCTTTTATCAAAAAAGCGGGCAAAGACGAAAAAGAAAAAGTCCGTCACAATGAACTGCAGCGGACCTTGGAATCGTGTTAATGAGTGTTACGCTTTCTTGGCAAAACCCTGCTCAACATCAAGATTTAAGCAGTGCCGGGCGTAATTTTTAAGGTCCTCGTAGTTGGTGTAGTCAACGACCGTGTTGGGATTGGTGGGGCCGTTCGTAATCTTCATGATGATCTGAATCATGAGGGTGTCAAACCAGTTCCAGTTGGGGTAGTCGACCTTGCCGGCAAAGCACTTGAGGTCACGGGGCTTCCACGGGGAGCGCTTCACGAATTTCTGCAGGTAGCGGTTGCCTTCAGGGCGGGCTTTGTTGGGGGAGCGTGCGACCACCGTCACATTAAAGAAACTGTTGGGCATCGACTCAAGCCGGTCGCGGTAGGCGGAGACAAACTCCCAGACCACGCGGTTATAGACACCGTAGACGATGGGGGAGCCAACGATCACGATGTCGTACTTATCCCAGTCAACGCCCTCGCGCACCGCTTCCATCATGCTTACGACGTCGCAGCGGCAGCCTTCGGCCTCAATGGTTTCGGCAATGCGGCGGGCAATGCGGGCGGTGTGGCCGGCATGGCTGTAATAGGCCAGAAGGACGTGTTTCATGGAAGTGGCTCCCGGGGATTCTGATTCTTTGCCGCGCCCGGCAGGTACCGGCGCAGAGAATCCATTTTAGAGATTCAGCGGGCCTTTGGAGAAAATTTCGGGCGTAAAAATCCGGGCATTGCGGACAAAATGGGAGGGTGAACACGGTTTTTCCAGCAAAAAAGTTCGCGGTGGGTACTCGCGTACGCACAAAAAACAGTCTAAAATCAAAAATTCAGCGCCTGCGCACAAATGCGGCGGGCGCCAAAAGCGCGGTCCGGCCCCTTTCGGGATCGGTGCGCACAAAAAGACAAACACAGTAAGCTGCAGAGCCGGACCGACAACAAAACGCCGCCTGCAGTGCTTTGGATTTATGGCAAAAGAAGACCTTATTGAAATGGCCGGCCAGGTTCTGGAAGTCCTGCCCGACGCCCGCTACCGTGTCAAGCTTGACAACGGTCATGAACTCATCGCGTACACCAACGGCAAGATGCGCAAGCACCACATCCGCATTTTGGCCGGCGACAAAGTGTCCCTGGAACTCTCGCCCTACGATCTCACGAAGGGCCGCATCACGTTCCGCCACATCGAGGGCCGTCCTCCGATGGGTGCGGGTGCCGCGCAGCCGCAGCAAAACCGCCGCCGTTAATCCGGCCCCGGACGCTCTGTAAAAAATGCCGCCTTAAGTCTTTGCTTCGGGCGGTGTTTTTGTCTCCGCAAGACAACTGATGCAAAACTTTGACGACTTTGACCTCTGGGCCGGGTACGGCGCAGCTGAACCCGTCAGGCCCGCCGCCGAAGGTGTGGCGCAGCTTTTGCGCCGCATCACATCGGCGCTCGCCGCCGGTTTTTCATCGGTCAAAGTCACCGGAGAAATTCACTCAATTTCGCGAGCGCCCTCCGGACACATCTATTTTGATCTGAAGGACGCCCGGGAAGACGCGCACATCAGCTGCGCGCTTTTTCGGGGGGCAGCTTCGCGCCTGGATTTTGTCCCTGCGCGCGGCGACAGTGTTGTGGCTGAGGGCGAAATCAACATCTATGCGCCCCGGGGGCAGATGAACCTCGTGGTAAAGAGCCTGAAAAGGGCGGGCGAGGGTGACCTTTATGCGCGCTTTCTTGCGTTAAAGGAAAAGCTTCTTGCCGAAGGCCTTTTTGACGTTTCGCGCAAAAAAGCGCTCCCCCTGTACCCGAGGCGCATCGGCATTGTCACAAGTCCCGAAGCCGCGGCATTGCGTGACGCGGTGCGCACGATTTTGCTTGCGGGCGCTGCCGTTGACATCATCCTTTATCCCGCGCGGGTGCAGGGAGAGGGCGCTTTGGCCGAACTCTGCGCGGCGCTCAGGGACGCGGACTTTCGTGCCGAGTGTGACGTTATTTTGCTCGTGAGGGGCGGGGGGGCCCTCGCTGACCTCTGGACCTATAACGAAGAAACGCTCGCGCGGGTTATTGCGGAACTGCATACACCGGTGATTTCGGGCGTGGGACACGAAACCGACACGACGATCGCAGACCTCGTGGCGGACTTTCGTGCGGCAACGCCCACTGCGGCGGCCGCCAAAGCCATGGAAAACTGGAAGGCGGCCGACGGCGTCATTGCCGGGGCTCTTGCCGTGATGAAGCGCAGCCTCAGGGAAACCGTAATGCATGCGCTTTACCGCGCTGAAAGGGCAAGCCGCCTGGAGCGCCTTTTTGAGCGGCAGATGGAAAACGCGGAGCGCCGGCTTGACTATGCGGTAAGCCGTGTGGCCGGGCTCCCCGTAACGGTTTTTGCGCAGAAAGAAAAGGCGTATCTTGAGGCGTCGGCGCGACTTATCAGGGCGCGGCCCGCGTTTGACGCTCAGTCGCTTACGCTTGCGCGTTTGTCCGCAAGGCTTGAGGCAGCGCTTCAAAACCAGGTTCCCGAAAAGAGGCTCGCGCTGACAGCACTCACCCGCAGACTTGCCGATTCCCTGCCTGACGTGACGCTGATGCGCACGGAATCGGCCGGGCGCGAGGTCCTTTTAAAGCGCCTCATTGTCGGAGAAACGGGACTTAAGCGTGAGCGGCAGACGGCACTCACCAAGCGCCTGAAGGCCCTGGCGCCCGAAGCGGTTCTCTCGCGTGGCTACGCACTCGCGGTCACCGACAAGGGGGAAATTGTGCGCGATGCCGCAAAACTCACGGTCGGGGAGAGCCTGACTGTGCGCTTTGCCCGGGGCGAGGCCGTAAGCCGCGTGGTAAGCACGGCGAAATAGGTCGGAATCGCTCATTTTTTAGGCACTCCCGCTTAGCCGATACCGGCAAATTGTTACCTGCTTTTTCAGTCGGCAAAACCATAAGGCATTTCTAAGCCATCCGGCACTATGATGCGCCCAACTTAACCGGTGCCGGTGACGGGGCGTGTTGCCCGGCCGCCCGGTTTTCATGAGAAATTCAGGAGACTGACAATGAGCGAATTTATTCTGCCGAATCTTCCGTACGCCATGGACGCGCTTGCTCCCGTGATGAGCAAGGAAACGATTGAGTACCACTACGGCAAGCACCATCAGAGCTATGTGACGAACCTCAACAAGCTCATCAAGGGCACTGAATGGGAAGACAAGCCCTTAAAGGAAATCATTCTGAAGGCCAAGGGCGGCATTTTCAATAACGCTGCTCAGGTCTACAACCACAACTACTTCTGGAAGTGCATGACCCCCAACGGCGGCGGTGAACCCGCGGGTGCCCTGCGTGACGCGATTGTCGCCAAGTGGGGTGACGTGGCAGCCTTTGTGGAAGCCTTCAGCGCCGCTGCGGCCGGCAACTTCGGTTCCGGCTGGACGTGGCTGGTGGAAAAGGAAGACGGCACGATCGATATTTTCTCGACCTCCAACGCCGACAACCCCATCGTCCACGGCATGAGGCCGCTTCTGACGATTGATGTCTGGGAACACGCTTACTACATCGACTACCGCAACGCCCGTCCGAAGTTCATCGCGGCGTTCTTCGATAAGCTCGTCAACTGGAAATTTGTGGAAGACCGCTTTAACGGCGCTCCCTGCGGCTGCGGCAGCCGTGCGGAAACGTTCTGCTGCTGCGGCGGCTGCCACTAAGAGGCTGACGTTTAATCCGGTGACTGCGGGGAATCGAAACCCGCAGTCAGTAAAAAAGACGGCTCAAGGGTCGTCTTTTTTATGGGCGCACGCCGCAGCTATCGGCGCGGCCTTAATTCCTTAATTCCGGCAAAGCAGTCCCCGGGCTTTACGTTGTGAAAGTCAAACCACCCGCCGTTTGTTTCAACAACATAGGCCGCAGGCAATTTCGAGCGGTGCAGATCAAGCGTTTTCGCCTTCATCGAGGCAATCCGGAAGATGCAGCCCTTTTCGTCCAAAAAGGCGGCATCGAGGTCAATGAGGGTGTTTTTCATCCACATCGCCACGGGCCGCACGGGCGTAAACACAAAGACCATGCCGCGGTCGGCGGCAAGCTCCGTGCGAAACATCAGGCCCTTACGCTGCTCTTCAATCGTGCGGGCGACTTCCACCGTAAGCGCCTTGTCGTTTACCGTCACGGTTTTTTCTTCCATGCGCACGTTGTCGTCACCGTAGGCTGCCAGTGACGAAAGCATCAGGGTTCCGAGAACGAGTAAGCGTAATTGCATAGGAAGAAAATGAGCTGAGCCGCCATAATTAAAAAATTCGACTTCGGCTGCGTTAACGGGCGGCCAGGCTCTATTCTAAGGAGAATATCCCATATGTGCGCATTTGAGCATATTCAGGTTCCGCCGCAGGGCAGTGCCATAACCGTTGATACGGACGGGCGTCTTGTGGTGCCGGATAACCCGATCGTGGCCTACATTGAGGGCGACGGGATCGGGGCGGACATCACGCCCGTGATGAAAAAGGTGGTGGATGCAGCAGTAGAAAAAGCCTATGCCGGACGCCGCCGTATCTGGTGGACGGAAATCTATGCGGGCGAAAAAGCCACAAAGATTTACGGCAAGGACACGTGGATCGCCGAAGAAACTTTTGAAGCGTTGAGGCAGTTTAAGGTGGGCTTTAAGGGGCCGCTCACAACACCGGTGGGCGGCGGTATCCGAAGCCTCAACGTTGCGCTACGCCAGACGCTCGATCTTTACGTGTGCCTCAGACCCGTGCGCTACTTTGCAGGTACCCCTTCTCCCGTGAAGCACCCGGAAAAAGTCGACATGGTGATTTTCCGCGAAAACACCGAAGACATTTACGCAGGGATTGAGTGGGCGGCGGATACCCCCGAAGCCAAAAAGGTGATTGAATTTCTGCAGACCGCGATGGGCGTTAAAAAGATCCGCTTTCCCCAAACGAGCGGCATCGGCATTAAACCGGTAAGCCGTGAGGGGAGCGAACGCCTGGTGCGTAAAGCCCTGCAGTACGCGGTGGATCATGACCGTAAGAGCGTCACTCTGGTGCACAAGGGCAACATCATGAAGTTTACGGAAGGCGCTTTCCGTGACTGGGGTTATGCCCTTGCCAAGTGCGAGTTCGGCGCCGAAGTGATCAGCAGCGGCCCCTGGTGCCAGTTTAAAAACCCGAAGACGGGCCGCATGATTGTGGTGAAGGACTGCATCTGTGACGCCTTTTTGCAGCAGGTCCTGCTTGCGCCCGCCGACTACGACGTCATCGCCACCATGAACCTGAACGGTGACTACGTGAGCGACGCCCTCGCGGCGCAGGTGGGCGGCATCGGCATTGCCCCGGGGGCAAACCTCTCTGATACCGTCGCGATCTTTGAAGCCACGCACGGTACGGGCCCTGCGATTGCCGGGAAAAATATCGCCAATCCCTGCTCGGAAATTCTCTCCGCGCAGATGATGCTGCGGCACATGGGCTGGAACGAAGCGGCTGATCTCATCGAAAAGGGCGTGGCCGCCATGATTGCCTCGGGGCGCGTCACGGCGGACTTGGCGGCGCTCGTTGAAGGCGCCGTGACGCTCACGTGCTCCGGGTTCGGTGATGAGCTGATCGCGAAGCTCTAAGCGCAAAAAAAACGGGAAGGTTTTTTGGGCCTTCCCGCGTTTGCCGGACAAGAAAAAAGCGCTGATTCCCGAAACGGAACCGGCGCTTTTTTGCCGAAAGCGAGACGTGAATTACTTCACGGGCTTGATGTGAGCAGCCTGCTTACCCTTGGGGCCGGTCACGACTTCAAACGTCACCTTCTGACCTTCCTTGAGGGTCTTGAAGCCTTCAATCTCGATTGCAGAGAAGTGAGCAAAAAGATCTTCGCCGCCTTCGTCCGGGGTGATGAAACCGAAACCCTTGGCGTCGTTGAACCATTTGACAATACCACTTGCCATTTCTAACTCCTAATTATCCTGCTCCGCTTCTCCGGCAAAAAACGTTTCTGCCGATAACAAAAGAACATCAGAGCCAGATGCCGCTGTAAAACGGATAGATAAGTGCGGCATCCCAGCATGTGAGCGAGAGTTTTCAGGACAAAAGCCCTGACTTCAGGCCGAATGCACGGTACACAATACGCTGAGCCGACTCAATTGGCGAGTCAGAGGGCCATCTTTTTGACTTAAGGCAGTGCGGTATTTGTGTTTTTTACTACACGTGTTTTTCCTTAGGGAGCGGGAAAACGAGGGTGGTAGTGCTCCGAAAGCCTCTGCCGCTGGCTTTGGCGCGGCGCTTCGGGGATTTAAGCTCGAGCCGCTACAATGCGGCACCTTTATTTCTGAGACACCGGCCGGCCGTTTTCGCGCGGGCAACAAAAAACACCATGCAGAAACGCTTATGGGAAATGCTCGGCGCCGACCGTGCGGGCGCGGGCTTTTTGCTGCGTGCGGCTTTGATTACGGCGCTTGTCGCAGCCGTCACAGGCAGCCGCTACTTTACGGGTACCGAAGACTGGGCCTTCTGGCAGTACGCGTACTTCTTTGTGTTTCTCACCGGGCATGTCTTCGTTCTGACGCTCCTCTTTTTGATGGTACCGGGGTGGCCGCTTACTAAACTTGGGCTTAGAAAGTGCGCCTGGGGCTGGGCTTTTGCGGTGATTTTTCTGAGCCTCGTGCTTCTCGTGGCCGACACCTTTGTCTTTCAGCAGTTCAGGCTTCACATCAATCTCGCAATGCTTGAGCTGACGCTTTTGGGCGGAGGTCAGATCGTGGCGTTTTCGCCCGTGATGCTGCTTGAGATTGCGGCGCTCACGGTGATCATTGCGTTTGTGTCGCTTGTGATCCTGAAGGCCGCGGCGGGCTGGAGCCGCAAGGGGCGCTTTACCGGTACGGCAGCCGCTTTGGTGCTCGCGGGTTTTGCGGTCGTGAACCTCACCTACGCCGTGTCGTTTCCCCTGAAGAAGTCTGAGGTTCTCACGGCGACAGACCGCATCCCTTACGCGCAGCCCCTGAGAATGACAAAGGTTCTTTTAAAAACCGGAGTGATCACGCAGGCTGACATCGAAAAGGAGAAGACGGTGAGTGTGGGCTCGGCCTCGGGCCTTGATTACCCCAAAAAGCCCTTGGTTTGCACGGGGGACGTGAAGCCCATGAACATCGTCTTTTTGTTTGTGGATGCTCTGCGAAGTGACGTGGTGACGCCCGAAAACATGCCGCAGCTTTCGGCTTTTGCCCGAACGCAGGACACCTCGGTCTTTACGAACCACCACTCAGGCGGCAACGCCACCCGCACCGGCATTTTCTCGGTCTTTTACGGGCTGCCCGGACCCTACTGGTTTCCGGCGCTTTCATCAGGCACGCCGTCAGCCCTCATCACCGCCCTGCAAAAACGCCATTACGCGATCGGCACCTTTACGGGGGCGCCCTTGACGCGCCCGGAATTTCACGCGACGGTTTTTAGCGGCGAGCCTGGTTTACGTCTGCAGCCCCGGGGTGCGACGCCCTTTGAGCGGGACCGCTATTCGGTGGATGACTTCATCCGCTGGCGCAATGAACTCCCGAAGGACAAGCCCTTTTTCAGCTTCATTTTCCTTGACGCGGTGCACGCGTGCGCGGTGCCGGATGACCCGAAGTACCACGTCTTTAAGCCGTTTCTTTCAAGCGTGAATCAGCTGACGCTCACGAACGACACGGATCCCGTGCCGTACTTTAACCGCTACCGCAATTCGGCTTACTGGACGGACGGAGAACTCGCGCGCGTCACGGGGTACCTTAAGGAAAAGGGGCTCCTGGAAAACACGATCGTCGTGGTGAGTTCGGATCATGGCGAGGAATTTAACGACAATAAACTGAACTACTGGGGGCATAACGGCAACTACACGGACGCGCAGATCAAGGTGCCGCTCATCGTGCACTGGCCGGGAAAAGCGGGCAGGCGGGTGGACGCGGTGACGTCCTCCGCGGACCTCACGGCAACGCTTATTCCTGAGGCGCTCGGCTGCACCAATCCGACCACTGACTACACGACGGGCGAATCGCTCTGGAGCGAAAACCGCCGCAAAAACTGGTTTCATTCGGCAAGCTACAGTTCAAACGCCTTTGTGGAACCCGAGCGCATCGTGCTCATCAATAAGTTCGGAATGCTTGAGTTTCAGGATAAGACGGGGCGGCCCGCAAAGGACGAAACAATGCCCGCGTACCTTAAGGAAGCCGTCGATGAGCTTACCCGCTGGAAAAAGCGCTAGGCGCCTCTTTTGCCTTTAAAAATCAGGGTTTTTGCGGCTCTTGCGCGCACAGGCGTTTGCAGGTAAAATTCACCCCCTGATTTTTTGTCGGCCGCCGCAGATTTCCCCGTTTCCACTGAATCGGCGGCAAGAATGACCGTCAGACGTCAGCAAAACACATTCTCGGTGTCCGGAAGAATCGGGCATCTGACTATTTGTAGAAACGATTCAGTGACGGACAGTCGCGGCACCTTTTCCGCCGCGTTAAAGCACGGGCGCCATCCTTAGTGCGAGTCTGATTGCTGCGTCACAACCCATTAGGTGAAAATAATGAAGACCTTTTCGGCCAAGCCGCTCGAAGTCAAGCGCGACTGGTACGTGGTCGACGGCAGTGACAAGGTGCTCGGCCGCCTTGCCACCGAAATTGCCGCTCGTCTGCGCGGCAAGCACAAGCCCGAATTCACGCCGCACGTCGATACGGGCGACTACATCGTCGTGATCAACGCCGACAAAATCAAGCTCTCTGCCGAAAAAGCCGGCAAGAAGACCTACTACCGCCACACCGGCTATCCGGGCGGCGTGTATGAAACGACCTTCCAGGAAATGCAGGCCAAGCACCCGGGCCGTGCCCTCGAAATCGCTGTGAAGGGCATGCTTCCGAAGGGCCCGCTCGGCTACGCCATGATCAAGAAACTGAAGATCTACGCCGGCACCGAGCATCCGCACACTGCTCAGCAGCCCAAGGTTCTTGATATTTAAGGAAGACAAAGATGATCGGCAACTACAACTACGGTACCGGCCGCCGCAAGAGCTCTGTGGCTCGCGTCTTCATCAAGCGCGGTACGGGCAAGATCGTGATCAACGGTCGTGAACTCAACGATTTCTTCAAGCGCGAAACCGGCCGTATGGTCGTCATGCAGCCGCTGCAGCTCACCGAAAACGTCGAAACGTTTGACATCATGGTCAACGTCACCGGCGGCGGTGAATCCGGCCAGGCCGGCGCTGTGCGTCACGGCATTACCCGTGCTCTGATCGACTACGATGCAAATCTGAAGAGCGTTCTCTCCAACGCCGGCCTCGTCACGCGCGACGCCCGTGAAGTTGAACGTAAGAAGGTCGGTCTGCGCGGTGCCCGCCGCGCCAAGCAGTTCAGCAAGCGCTGATATTGTTTGGACCTGCGTTTCTCCCGTATACTGCACCGATCGGCGCCGTACGGGAGAAAACGAGAGGGCAAAAACGAAAAGCCGCTTTCGGTCTATGGCCGCTGGCGGCTTTTTTGTATCCGCTCAAAACGCAAAACGGGAAGGAAACAGAATGGACAAGACAATCAAAGTCGGGATTGTGGGCGCAACAGGCTATACGGGAAGTGAACTGCTGCGCCTGCTGGCTAACCGCAGTGACGTGGAAATCACCGCGATTACCTCGCGCACCGAATCCGGTAAATCCGTCACCGAACTCTTTCCCTTTCTGCGGGGATTTTTGGACGATCTGAAGTTTTCTTCGCCCGATGCCGCAGATCTCACCGTCTGCGACTTTGTGTTTTTTGCTACGCCCCACGGCGTGGCGATGAATGCCGCGCGTGAACTCGTGAGTAAAGGCGTGCGGATCATTGACCTTGCAGCGGACTTTCGCCTGAAGGACGCCGAAGAATTTAAGCGCTGGTATAAGCTCGATCATGCCTGCCCGGAACTCTTGGCCGAAGCCGTCTACGGTCAGCCCGAGACTATGCGTGAGGCCATGAAAGCCGCGCGTGTGGTGGGGATGGCAGGCTGCTATCCCACAAGTATTGAACTGGGCTTGGCTCCCTTGATGGCCTATGAAAAGGCGCATCCGGGCACCTTTGACCTCACGAGCATCATTGCCGACAGCAAGTCCGGGATTTCCGGGGCCGGTAAAAAGGCAAGTGTTTCACTCATTGCCGCGGAAAACATTGATAACTTTCATGCCTACGGGGTTGCAGGGCACCGCCACGGGCCTGAAATCGAGCAGCAGTTAAGGCTTCTGTCCGGCAACAAGGATCTGAGACTTACGTTTGTGCCGCATCTGCTTCCGGTGATCCGCGGGATTCACTCGACGATTTATCTGCGCTTTAGTAAGCCCGGCACGGAACTTGATGTGCAGACGCTTTTTGAAAAGCGCTATGCGGACGAACCCTTCGTTGACGTGATGCCTGCGGGATCAACGCCTGAAACACGCAGTGTGCGGGGATCAAACTTTGCTCGCATTGCAGTGCACCGTCCGCAGGGTGGGGACCTTCTGGTGATTCTTGTCGTGGAAGACAACCTTGTGAAGGGCGCTGCCGGTCAGGCCGTGCAGGCGATGAATCTGATGGCGGGCATTGATGAAAAGACAGGACTTTACCGGCCCGCAACGACGCCCTAAGGCGCTTGATCCACCCAAAAAATGCAGAGACTGGACTCTTTTGAGACACCGGTCTTTTTTTCTGCGGCAAGCGTCAGCCGTTTCGCAAAGAAGCGGGTGCCTCCGCCCAAAACCGTGAAGCGCCGCGTGAGAAGGCCCTCGGTTACGTTTGCGGCATACAGGTAAAGCGCGCGTTGGTTCCCTCAGTGTTTGAGAACAAGCGAGGTTTTGCCAATACCGCGGCGGCCGGTCATAAGCTGATTTCTGAGGCCCCTTGGAAAACGCGTTCGCGGGCGGAGTGGAGGTGAGCAAGTTCAGTCTGTCGGCCGGTAAAGTGCATCGTTATAACTGGCTTTATGATAATTTCAGTTATGCTACTGCATGGGGGCGCGGCTTTTGCAGTGAAATCCGTCCACAACTGTTTGCAACTTTATTTTTGGGCGGTCCGCGGCAAGCCCGTATAATGCGGGCACTGCGCTTTTGACGGGCGCAGCCTACATACATACCTTAAGGGGAAAGTTGTGTTCCTGATTTCCGATGCAATGGCCCAGACGGCCGATGCAGCAGCCGGCGGCGCCGGCGGTCTGCTCATGCAGATTGTTCCGATTGTTCTGATTTTCGTTGTTTTCTGGTTCTTCCTCATCCGTCCGCAGCAAAAGCGCCAGAAGGAACACATGAAGATGTGTTCGGAGCTCGCCAAGGGTGATGAGATCCTGACGCTCGGAGGCATTGCCGGCCGTATTGCGGATCTTAACGACCAGTACATCGTGATCGAAATCAGCCGCGTGGACGACAAGCCCGTGACGATTACGATGCAGCGCGGTGCCGTTCAGACGGTTCTGCCCAAGGGAACGATCAAGTCGATCTGATGCTTTTTTGCGGCGGCCGTTTTGAGCCGCCCAACAAAAAGCTCCCGCGTAAACGGGCGCCCTCCGACCACTGACGGCGGCAGGCGCCCTTTTCGCGTTTTACCGGCAGCGCGCGTGTAACGCCGTGTCTGCCTTTTTCCGTCAGTTTCCGTTGAGAACATTTTTAAGCTCCCGGCGGATTGTTTTTGTTTGATTTCCTATGAACCGCTACGCTCTTTGGAAATACATCCTGATTGCCGTTGTGCTCATTGTGGCGGCGCTTTATACGCTCCCGAATTTCTACGGCGAATCGCCTGCCGTGCAGGTGAGTTCGGGTAAGTCCACCGTCAAAGTCGATGAGACGGTCCTTAAAAACGTGGAGAAGGCACTGGCCGATGCCAAGCTCACTCCCAACGGTGTTTTCTATGAGCAGGGCGCTCAGCAAAACACGGTGCGCGTGCGTTTTGATCCGACGCAGGGTGAAGAGCAGCTGCTCGCCCGCGAAGTGATTGAAAAGGCCCTGAACCCCGACAAAACCGATCCGGGCTATATCGTTGCGCCGAACCTTGTGCCCAATACGCCCTCGTGGCTTTTGAAAATCAACGCGCTTCCGATGTACCTCGGCCTTGACCTCCGGGGCGGCGTGCACTTTCTGCTGCAGGTTGATATGCGTACCGCGATTCAGAAGCGTGCGGAATCGACGGCTGCGGACTTAAGAACGCAGTTTCGTGACAAGCGCATCCGCCACGCAGGGATCAGCCGTACCGGCAACACCATTGAGGTGCTCTTTAATGACGCTGAGGAGCGCGCCCGCGCCATGGACGTGATGCGTCAGACGCAGCCCGATCTGTCGTTTCGTGAGGCTGACGAAGGCGGCAAACTCATGATCGTTGCGGAACTTTCGCAGAAAGCGATTCAAAACGTTCAGGAATACTCGTTAAAGCAGAATATCTCGACGCTGCACAACCGAATCAACGAGCTCGGTGTAGCCGAACCCGTGATCGCGCAGCAGGGCGCCGACCGTATTGTGGTGCAGCTCCCCGGTGTGCAGGATACCGCAAAGGCCAAGGACATCCTCGGCCGTACCGCCACGCTTGAAGTGCGTCTGGTGGACGATTCGCCCGAAGCCTATGCGCAGATGCAGCAGGGTAACGTTCCCTTCGGCGACGAAAAGTACATGGACCGCGAGGGCAGGCCCATTCTTGTGAAGCGCCGCGTGATTCTCACCGGTGAAAACTTAAACGACGCGCAGCCCGGGTTTGATTCGCAGACCCAGGAGCCCACGGTAAACCTCACGCTTGACAATAAGGGTGCCCGCATTTTCCGCGATGTGACGCGCGACAACGTCGGTAAGCGCATGGCCATCATCCTTTTTGAAAAGGGTAAGGGCGAAGTGGTGACCGCTCCCGTGATCCGTCAGGAAATCGGCGGCGGCCGTGTGCAGATTTCGGGCCGTATGACAACGATTGAAGCGACGGACACTGCACTGCTGCTGCGTGCCGGGTCACTTGCTGCTCCAATGGAAATCGTGGAAGAACGTCTGATCGGGCCGAGCCTTGGTGCCGACAACATTGAAGCGGGTTTCCGCTCCACGCTCTACGGCTTTGCGGTGGTTGCGATCTTCATGATGCTCTACTACCAGGTCTTCGGTGTCGTAAGCGCGATTTCCCTTGTCTGCAACGTCATGTGCCTTATCGCCATCCTTTCGATGCTGCAGGCAACGCTCACGCTTCCCGGTATCGCGGCTATTGCGCTTACCTTGGGTATGGCCGTTGACGCAAACGTTCTGATTAACGAACGCGTACGTGAAGAACTGAGAGTCGGACGAACGCCGCAGCTCGCGATCAGCGAAGGTTACGATACGGCCTTTAATACGATTCTTGACTCCAACATCACGAGTCTTATCGCGGGTCTGGCGCTTTTGATTTTCGGTTCCGGCCCGGTGAGAGGCTTTGCCGTGGTGCACTGCCTGGGCATCATGACCTCGATCTTTACCTCGGTCACTGTTTCGCGCGCGATGATCAACCTCATCTACGGGCGACAGAAGAAACTCGCCCGCGTGCATATCGGTCAGGTCTGGAAGCCCGACGCCGAGAAGGCGAAGGCTTAAGGGTGTAAACGGATTCGGAGTAAAAGAAAATGGAATTTTTCCGCATTCACAAAACCATTCCGTTTATGCGCTTTTCGCATATTCTGAATGCGATTTCGTTCATTTCCTTTGCGGTGGCGGTCTACTGGATCTTCGCGCACGGCCTGGCGTTTTCCATCGAATTCACGGGCGGTACGCAGGTTGTGGTGAATTACCCGCAGGCGGTGTCGGCTGAGGAAGTCCGGGGCCAGATTCAGCAGGGACTCAAGGTCGAAGCGGCCGTGCAGAATTACGGCACGGCGCGCGACCTGATGATCCGCCTTCCGATGAAGGCCGGTGAATCTTCGGGCCAGCAGGCGCAGGAACTCATGAAGGTGTTAAGCGTCAAAGAACCGGGCGTAAAGCTTCTTAACAACGAATACGTTGGTCCGCAGGTGGGTGAGGAACTCGCAACCGACGGCGCGACGGCGCTGCTTTTGGTTGTGATCGGCATCATGATCTACCTCGCGTTTCGTTTCGAATGGAAGTTTGCCGTCGCGGCGATCATCGCAAACCTGCACGACGTCATCATCGTCATCGGTATTTTTGCGATCATGCAGTGGGAGTTTTCACTGCCGGTGCTTGCGGCCGTGCTCGCGGTGCTCGGCTATTCCGTGAACGAATCGGTGATTATTTTCGACCGCGTGCGCGAGCACTTCCGCAAGATGCGCCGCACCTCAACGGTTGAGGTCATCAACTCCGCCATCACGGCAACGATTTCGCGAACGGTGATCACGCATACGTCAACGCTTGCCATGACGCTTTCGATGTTCTTCTTCGGGGGCCCGGCGCTGCACCACTTTTCGCTCGCGCTCACGATCGGCATCTGCCTTGGTATTTACTCCTCGGTCTTCGTGGCCGCAGCAATTGCCATGTACCTGGGTGTGAAGCGTGAAGACCTCGTGAAGCCCGTCAAAAAGGACGAAGTCCAGGAAATGGTACCGTAACGGGAAGGCCCAAAAAACTGACGCGGGTCAACCTGAAAACGCTGCCCTTGGGCGGCGTTTTCATCAGGCCCGGCAGTAAAAACGGTGAGGGAGGAAGTCCTGTGACCATAATGCAGGGAGAGGCTTGTTAATACGATAATACTATCGCGCATTGATTAACGATAGATATTGTGTAAAAATCCGGGTAACTCAAGAACGGATGCAGAAACTCCCGTCCCGGAAGAAGTAAGCTCCGCCATAACGATAAGGAAACCCCAGCATGAAAAATACGACCAAGCTTCTTAACTCCTACATCGCTTCCCTTCTGGTCTGGAACGTGAAGCTGCACAACATTCACTGGAATGTGACCGGTCACCTCTTTAAGCCAGTTCACGAATACACCGAAGCTCTTTACGACCGCGCCTTCGATGCCTACGATGATGTGGCTGAAATCCTCAAGATGCGCGATGAAAGCCCGGTGGCCACGCTCAAGGACTCCCTTGCTCAGTCCGTCATCAAGGAAGGGACCTTCAAGACGGTCTGCTGCAGCGAAGCCGTGGCGATGATTGAAGCCGATATGAAGACGATGCAGAAGCTCGCTGCAGAAATCCGCGATGCAGCTGCTGAAAATGACGACTTCCAGGTTCAGGCTCAGTTTGAAGAATTCCTGAGCGGCTTTGCCAAGGATCTGTGGTTCATCCGCGCGATGCGCACCGACGCTGATGCCGCTTCCTGCGACACCAAGCCCGCTGCCAAGCGCGCCTGCCGCAAAGCGAAGTAATCAGAGAGTTTCTCCTCCTTGAGAACGAATCCCCGTTGGGTGTGGTGCCCGGCGGGGATTTTGCGTTTGACGAACCGGGTAATTGCCTCCGAATTCCCCTGCGAGGTAAAGCTTTTCGAGGTTGTTGCTGCCGGCAATGGTTCGTCGGTTAGTTCCATGTAACGGGCAACTGCCGGACGGAAACGGTCCTTCGGACATGAGCGGGCTGCAGAGGTCGCACGAACTGCAGGGATGGCGGATTTCCGTTCTCAGAGAACGATCCCCGGGTAGAGCGTTTTCAGCGTCTCTTCCAGCACCGGCTGCACCATAATCGGCAGGTGCTTGTCCTCGGCCTGATGGTTTTTGAGAACCTTTTCGACGGTTTCCTTCCAGGCAGGAGGATATTCGCTTTCAGTCCAGTTGCCGCGGCCGCGCCCGAAGTGCGCGACGGCCAGATACAAAAGTACCGACTGCAGCATGAAGTCTTCAAGCGCCGCGTGACTCCAGGCGGCGGTTACGCCGTTTTGCTCCTTTTTGCGGCTGTACATATGAACGGCTCCGACGGCACCCGCGGCGCCGAGAATGGCGCCGATCAGTGCGCCAGTGCCGAGCGTGAGCCCCCCGGTCATGAGATCTGCGGAGAGGCCGCCCGCGGCCCCCGCGCCGATGGCACCCGCAAGCCCCGCCTTTGCTTCTTTACCGGCCGAAGCCTGATGCCAGGAGGCTTTGAGTCTCCCGAAAAGCTCTTTGGGTTCGACCTGACCGGTGAGGCCGTTTACAGCCAAAAGTTCTCGCGCGAGGGTATTAAAGTCGTCTTCTGCGCGGTGCACGAGTTCGGTCTGCGCTTTTTTGGCGGGGTCTCCCGTCATATCGGCGTTTTTAAAAAGCCCCACGGATTTGCCGAAAAGTCGCACGCGGTCCAGAAGCGAAATGTCCTCGACCTGCGCTTCATCGCTCACGCGGGCATTGATGAAGGCGCTCACGGCTTCCGCACTTTGGTAAAAGGCCTTTTTACGGTGCTCGCGCCAGGCGGCCTTAAGTTCCGCGTAGGGCTTTTCATACACGGGAGGAAGTGCTTTGCCGATACTTTCAAAAAGGGCAAACTCCTGCACCCAGCAGCGGGCAAAGGCGTCCATGGCAAGAACATCTTTGACGATATCGCAGCCTTTTAACGCATCCTTCCAGCGCTGCACTTCAAGCCTTTCTTCGCGAGAGGGCTTTGGTTCGCCCATCTGGTTTAAAAGCACGATGACGGGCTTGCCGATCCACTTCAGAATCTTCATTTCCGCGGCGACGTAGGGAGCGGCCTCGGGCAGCTGTGCGGCGTTGACGAGGTAGAGAACGACGTCGGTGATGTCTCTGACGTGTAAAAGTGCCTTTTGGTTGAGCCATTGCGACTTGTTGGCAACACGGTCCCAGACTTCACCCAAAAACCAGCCCAGGGGGTTGCTGCGCGCCTCAAGGCGCTTGGCAAGATTCACGGAATTACCGAACCCCGGTGTATCCCAGAGAATGAGCCGTGCGCCGGAAGGAACGTCAATTAAGGGGTAGGGGTCTGCGGTCACCGTCACGTGCGCGCGGTCGGCAATCTCGCCGATATCGCGGTTTAAGAGGGTGCGCGCCAGCGTCGTCTTGCCGATGTTGGTGTGGCTCACGATGCTGAGGTTGATCGTGGCGTCATGAATCTCAGTGGTCATGGCTTTATGCCTTGGATGTAATCAGCGCCCGGCCGGCGGCCTGGGTGCGAAGCTTCTGAACGATGCCGGCAGCGGTATCGGCTCCTGTGAGCGTATAGGCGCGCACCTGATGCGCTTCGCAGAAGGTCTGCCAGGCTTTTTCACGCTCCCGGACGCGTTCCGGATAGCGCGCAAACGTGAGCGAAAATTCGGCGGCATCAATGATGACCACAAAGGCGGTTTTATCCTCAGGGCACTGGGCTTTGAGAATCTCAAGGCCCTGTCCGTGCACGTCGTCTTCGGGGGTGTGTGCGGCATCAAGCCACACAAGCACAATCGTTTTGCGCCCGTCAGCGGCGTCAGCCGCCGTTTCGGGAATCAGGAGCGCTTCGTTATCAAAGTCCACGGGCACAAGGACAATGCCTTTTTTATCCGGCCAGGCGGCTTCAAAGGCTTTGAGTGCCGTACCCTGCCGGTCAATCAGGGGTTGCGGCGCAAGAATCACGGTGCGACCGAGCGCCGCATCCTGCCGGCACTGACTTAAGACCGTTTCATAGTAGGTGTCGTTGAGCGTGACCGGTACCGCGGCGCGGAATTTTTGAATGCGGTGCCGTGCAAGAAACGCCAAGAAAAGGCGCGGAATGACGATCACGACCGCCGTGATCACCATGAGGCGGATGAGCCACGGAGCGGCTGTTGCGGGTTCCTTAAGGTAAGCAAGGCGGTCTGAGCGCATGGCTTCGACCATGTCAACGTCGGGGATCGCGGGAAGGCCCCCGACGGCCGGAATAAGTCCGAAGGTGTGATCAAGAAAGGCTTTGACGGCAGCGGGGTTGTCTGCGAGCCACGTGCTTTCCCAGCCCGCCCAGTAGGCCGTGCCGAAGCCTCTTACCAAAAGGCTTACGGTAAGGCCGAGCGCAAAAAAGAGCGCCGCGGCGTGCAGAAGTTCCGAGACCGTGTAACGCACCAGGGGCGCCGTGACGGAGAGCCACATCTTGAGAAACGCTCCTTTCCAGCCGCGGTGAAGCCCGGCAAAGGAAAAGCCGGAAGCAAGACGCACAAGCGTTGTGCGCAACGGGAGGTTTACCTGCCCGTCAATCTTGCGTCCTAAAAGACCCACAACCCCCAAAAGCAACAGGACGTAAATCAGAAGGTTCCAGACAATCACCGTCCAGTACGGGGGCGAGAGGAGATTGACGATGCGTGCGGGACTGGCGATTCGGTCAAACAGGGCGCCGGCGAAAAAGGCGGCGATGACGAAAAGTACGCCAAGCGTTCTCGCTAAAAGCGCGCGCGTTGCCACGTCGGTTTTAAGGCCCTTGTCTTTGGCGGCCGCAAGCACCCGCCGGGCGCGCTCTGCTAAAAGCTCTGCGGCGGTGGCTTTTTCTCCGAGCGCGTGCGCGGCCTTCAGGCCCGCTTCGGCAAAGTCAGCGGAGGAAAGGCCCTTGACGCCCTCCCGGGCGGCGCTTTCTTCAAGCGAGCGCACGAGAAGCACGCACTTGGCGTCTTCAATCGGCATTTTTGCCGTCGGAATTTTCTTTTTCTCTGCCATTGCCGGGCCGCCGGGGTTGATCTCGATGCAAAGCATTGTACAAAGGCGGCGGGCAAAGGGGCTCTCAGAAACACCCTTTGTGCGGTAACAGAGTGTGCGTTTTACGGAGTTGTCTGCGCGGCTTTGACGATCGCAAGGAGCTTTTCGGCTGCCGCCTTGGGATCGGGTTGCCCGCAGACGGCGGACACGACCGCAATGCCGTCCGTGCCCGAGGCGACGATGTCGGCTGCATTAAAGGCCGTGATGCCGCCGATTGCCACCGTCGGCAGCCCTGCCGCACGGGTGATCGCCTGAAGTCCATCCAACCCGCAGGCGGGTTCGGCATCCGTCTTGGTGGGGGTCGCAAAGACCGGACCCACGCCGAAGTAGTCGATGGGCGTCGTGTCGGCGGCCGTCAGTTCCGCAAGGGTGGTGACGGAAAGCCCCAGAATGCGGTCACCTCCGACAATCGCGCGTGCGTCTTCGGGCGTCAGATCCCTTTGGCCCACGTGAAGACCGTCGGCATTTACAGCAAGGCAGACGTCTGCATCGTCGTCCACAATCAGGGGGACGTGATACGGAGCAAGCACTGTTTTCAGCGCCCTGCCGCACTCAACGAGCTGCCGCTTTTTCCAGCCCGGGGCCCGTAACTGTACGACGGTGGCGCCGCCCGCGCACGCGGCGCGCGCCGTTTCAATCATGCCGTCTTCCCCGCCGCAGAGCACGGGGTCGAGCACAAGGTAAAGCGAAAGATCGATGGGGTGTGTGGAAGGCATAGGGGCGGCGTTTTAAAAAAGGGCGTGCCGGAAAAGCATGCCCTTTGCGAACGATTAATAGAAGTCCTTGGCCTGCAGAAGCTGCAGTGCGTCGATGTAGGCGGTCCTAAAGCTTCCCGGGCCCGAGGAGACGCCCGCGGCCTGCTCGGCGGCGCGTTTGGCTAAAGCACAGGCAGCGGCCGCGGCCTCAAGGGGGTGCTCGGTTTTGGCGATAAAGGCTGCGACAAGCGCCGAGAGCGAGCAGCCCGTGCCCACCACAAGAGTTGCCTGACGGTTGCCGCCCGTGACGTAAAGCGTGGTGCGGCCGTCGGTGATGTAGTCGGTTTCGCCGGTGACGCAGACGATGCACGCGCGCGCTGCGGCCAGATTTTGGGCGGCCGAAAGCGCCGCGTCGCTGGAATCCGTGGAGTCCACACCCTTGCCGCCCTTACCGGCGCCCGCCAAGGCCATGATTTCAGAGGCGTTGCCGCGGATTACCGTGGGTTTGAGTTCCAAAAGGCCGTTAATCATGCGGTCGCGCCAAGGGATAAGGCCGGCGGCCACAGGGTCTAAAACCCAGGGAACGCCCGCGCGGTTGGCGGCGTCAACGGCCAAGTGCATCACTTCAGCCTGCTCAAGCGTTAAGGTGCCGACGTTCACAAGGAGTGCTGAGGCAATACGCACGAAGGAACTCACTTCTTCCTTGGCAATGATCATCGCGGGAGATGCGCCCGCGCTAAGAAGGACGTTGGCGGTAATTTCCTGCACGACCTGATTGGTGAGACAGTGCACCAGGGGCACCGTCTGACGCAGGTGAAAAAGGTGCGCAGCCGTTGTTTCCGGATCAAGGCGCTTGGGAGGAAGGGGGTTTGTGGACACAGTGTGGTCTCCGGAGAGAATCGTTTAAATAAAGGCCCGTACGAGCATGTAGGTTGCCTGGCACAAAAGCAGGCACGCAAAAATCCGCTTTAAGGGCTTGGTGTCAATGCTGTGGGCGGTTTTGGCGCCTAAAGGGGCGGTGAGAACGCTCATGGCGGCAACAGAAAGAAGTGCCGGCCAGTGAATGTAGCCCAGCATGTGCTCGGTTCCGGCAAGTTCAGGATTGCCCCAGCCCGCCCAGATGTAGGAAAGGGTTCCTGCAAACGCGATGGGGAAACCGAGCGCAGCAGAGGTCCCCACGGCTTTATGCATCGGGACGTTGCACCAGATCATAAAGGGTACGGAAATAAAGCCCCCGCCGGCGCCGACCAGAGACGATACGGCGCCGATCCCGGTGCCCGCGCCGAAAAGCCCCGGCGCAGCCGGAAGCTGCCGGGTGGGCTTGGGTTTGGCGTTAAGAAACATTTTGAGTGCTGAAAAGCCCACAAATGCCGCAAAGACAATCGAAATCCAGAAGGTGGGCAAAAGGCTCGAAATCTTGGCGCCTAACGCCGCGCCCACCAAAATCCCGGGCGCAAGCCACAGAACCACCTTCCAGAGCACCGCGCCGCGGCTGTTGTGCGCTCTCACGGAAGAAAGCGACGTAAAAAGAATCGTGGAAAGGGAGGTGGCAATCGCGGCGTGCACGACGACTGCGTCAGGCACGCCCGCCATCGACAAAATAAGCGTCAGAAAGGGGGTGAGGACCATGCCCCCGCCGATTCCGAGCAGGCCCGCGAGGTACCCCGTGCAGGCTCCGAGCACCAAAAGGGCGGCAATGAGTTCAAGCGACATTGCGGGCGTTTTTAACGAGGTGATCCATGATGTAGCGCCAGTGATGTTCCTCAACGGGCGTTATGGAGAGGCGGTTGCCGCGGGAAAGCACGAGCATGCCCTCAAGTTCCGGGGTGGCTCTTAAGACTGAGAGCGGAATCGGGTCGATACGCGTGACGGCTTTCACGTCCAGCGCGAGCCACCGCGGCTTTTCGTGCGTGCTTTTGGCATCAAAGTATTCGCTGGCGGGATCAAACTGCAGGCTGTCGGGGTAGGTTTCCGAGGCAATTTCGGCAATGCCTGCGATGCCGGGTGTTTCGCAGCTTGAGTGGTAGAAAAGCACGCCGTCACCCACCGTCATTTTGTCGCGCATGAAGTTGCGGGCCTGGTAGTTGCGGATGCCCCACCAGGAGACTTTGTGTTCGGGCAGGCCGCAGACATACTCAAAACTGCATTCCCCCGGTTCGCTTTTCATCAGCCAGTACATGACGCTTAACCCATGTCGGAATTTGAAAAAAGAAAAACCCTGCACAGTGTTTCGGGCTACGTCGCCTAGACCGAAAGTCCAGGTGGCCGCGGTCGGAGCGGAAATCGGACCAGGCAACGCGTGCCCGGTGCACTATCGGCTCTCTGACTTAAGCGGCCTTGCACACAGTGCATAGGTTAGGAACATTGGAGCCCTTATTGAAACACCCGCAGGGTAAGGTCATTATAGGCAAATGCGGCTTATCCCAACGTGATGCCGTTCGAAAAAAGAGCGGGGGAGAGCGGAGGGAGAAACGCGAATCGTGGCAAAAAAGGACTTGACCGGAAGGGCTTAGGCGTGCGGCACTGGAGAGTGACGGCTCCGAGTCCCGACTGTGGTTTCTCAGGGGAAAAGTGCTGTTTGGACGGAGAATGCCGGGCGTGGAAAGGAAAACACCCGCACAGAAGACAAAACCTTCTCGCGGGTGTTCTTTGGGACAGCCGTGAGAAGGCTGTCAGTCTTTTTTCAGAGCGGCTTCGCAGCGCGAGCGCAGTCCGAGCATTCGTTCGGCACAGGCTGCGTCCTCGGGATTTTCGCCGAGGCGTCCGGAAATCGAATCAAAGGCGATTTCCAGAGCCGCCGTCACGGCAAGGCGCTCAGCCGTGAGCGTCGTGTCGGCGGTGTGCAGCCGCTGAGCTCTGGAATTGATCAGATCAGCGGCCGCCTGCAGTGTTGCGCTGTCATCTTCGGACACATTGAAGAGGTAGTCGCGGCCGAGAATTTTTAGCGTCATGCGGGGCATGGATCAACTCCCGAAATTGGGTTTAGGCGCGGGGCAGTTCGGATTCAAGACCGGCAACGAGTTTGCTGATGCGGTCTTCGACAGCGCTGCCGTCGGCTTTGAGCTGCGCGATCTCGGCGTCCTTGCGCGCGAGTTCCTCGCGCAGCGTTTCAAGTTCCTTCTTGGCGTCCGCGTAGGCCGTAAGAAGCTGAAGAACGGAGTTTTCCAACTGATCAAGTTGTTCTTTCATGACTGATTTTTTCCTGCTGGTAAAAAGTTTCCTTGGAAAAAGCGCCGGCTTTTTCCGTCGGGCGTAATGGTATCAAAGCGTAATGCCGAGGACATCAGCCATGCTGAAAAGTCCCGTGCGTTTTTCTGTAACAAAGCGTGCTGCCTCCAGAGCTCCTGCGGCGTAACCCGCGCGGGAACCTGAGCGGTGCGTGATTTCAATGCGCTCACCGGGCCCGGCAAAGATTACGGTGTGGTCTCCCACAACGTCGCCGCCCCTGAGCGCGGCAAACCCGATCGTTCCGGTTTTGCGCTCGCCCGTGTGGCCTTCGCGCGACAAAACCGCAACGTCCTCAAACTTAACGCCGCGCGCTTTGGCGGCAACGCGCCCCATTTCAAGCGCGGTGCCCGAAGGAGCATCGACTTTTTTGGCGTGATGCATCTCAACGATTTCGCAGTCGTAGTCGGCAAGGACACGGGCGGCTTCGGCAACAAGCTTAAAGACGGCGTTCACACCCTTACTCATGTTCGGGGCAAAGACAACGGCAATCTCTTCGCCTGCAGCGCCGATTGCGGCTTTTTCCTCGGGGCTGAAACCCGTGGTTCCGATCACAATGGGTTTTTTAAGTTTCCGGCAAAGCGCAAGGTAGGCCATCGTGCCCGCAGGGCGCGTGAAGTCAATCACCACGTCACTCACGGAAAACGCTTTTTCGGCGTCATCGGTGTAGGTGAGCTTTGTGCCGGGAACGGGCTGCCCCAGAGAAGCGCTTTCAGATGGGACAAGCGCCGCGGCAACCGTGATGTCAGAAGCGGCCGCTGCCGCCTCAAGGATCATTTTCCCCATGCGGCCGTCAGCACCCGTGACGGTAATGGAAATCGGTGTCATAGTTTTTGTGTTGTTTCCTTAGGGGGCCGGATTAAAGTCGGTTTCACGCCCGAGGATCATTTCGTCGGCCTGCCTTTCGGTGGGAAGCGCCTTGTGTTCGGCCTTGGTCATGCGGCCCGCGTCATCAAAATAAATCGTGACGCGGCGCACCTGAATGTCGCCGCGGCGGGGGTTCAAATAGTAGGTGTAGTCCCAGCGGTCTTTATGCAGAGGGCTTTGAATCAAAGGCTCTCCGAGGAGAAACTGCACCTGCGCCTGGGACATGCCGGGCTCAAGCTGCTCAATCATTTCGCTCGTGACGAGGTTGCCCTGGTGCACGTCGGGCCGGTAAACATAGCTGTTGAAGTTGCAGCCGGCGGTTAATGCGGCAGCGGCAGCCGTAAGGACAGCAAGGATTGTGCGCAGAGACATTCGGTTTAATTCCGGGAGGTCAGGATTAGTCAAAAAGAGTGTGTCGGCGAGACACGGCAACATTGTATGATAGCGGGTATCAGGAGCGGGTACGTGATTATTTGTATTCTCCGGAGAAAGTGTTCCCCGTTTTTCCGGTGTGTGTGATTTTTGTTCAGATCCCCGCGCAGTCTGGAGAGATTAAGAGCTATGGCAATGACTTACGGTATCAGAGAGCCGGAAGAAGAACTGAAAACAGCGGGACTGAAGGCAACGGCTCCCCGCATGAAGATTCTGGAAATCTTTCAGAGAGCGCAGCAAAACCCCGAAGAGCGGCATTTGAGTGCGGAAGACGTCTATAAGCAGCTTCTCAAGGAAAACCTGGATGTGGGCCTTGCGACCGTCTACCGCGTCTTAACGCAGTTTGAGGCGGCGGGCATTCTCGTGCGTCACCATTTCGGCTCAGACCGGGCGACTTATGAGATGGATGACGGCGATCATCACGATCACATTGTCTGCACGCGCTGCGGTCGCGTGGAAGAGTTTGTGGACCGCGAGATCGAGCGGCGTCAGAGACAGGTTGCCGAGAAGATGGGTTTTACGATGGAAAGCCATTCGCTCTCGATGTACGGGATCTGCGCCGAATGTAAGGCAAAGGAAGAGGAAAAGGCCAAGAAGAAGGCCGGTCTCTAGGTCCAGTTTCTTTTTCCGATCAGAAGAGAGCCGCTTGTTTGAGCGGCTTTTTCCTTATGGGAATTCAGACGACGTCAACCGGAAAGGCTTTCAAGAGCCGGTCAAGCGTTTGGTCACTGATTTCCACCGTTGTTGCCTCAATGTCGGACAAAACCGACAAATCGGTCATGGCGGGCGACAGGACCAGTGGGCGCTGGGCTTCGGCGCCGATGCCGCTTAAGTAATCGTAAAACTTAAACGACTGGCTCTGATGCAGCCGCATGTCCTTGATCTGAATCCACCGTGCGGGCACACCGTAGGTGTGGGCAAGAATCAGGCCGTGAAGTGACGAGGAAATAATCTTTCCGCACTGACAGATCTCTGCGATGATGGTTTCCACTGTCCTGGTCGGCGTACAAACCAGAGAGATTTTCCGGATGCCTTGTTTTGCGCAGGCTCCGTCGGAAAAGAGCTTGTCCTGCGAATAGTGAAGGATAAGCCCCGCCTTAAAGCGCTTTTCCTCACTCGGACAGAAAAACTCCCTCAGAAGAATGCCGGGATCACCGTAAACATCAGGGCAGTCGTGTCCGGCCTTTGTAAGTACGTCACGCGTGAGTCTGCCGCGTACCGCCGTGATCAGCGATTATTCTGATGATACCTTTTCTAGACGCTGGATAAGGATCGGAATATTGCGCTTAAAGGGAAAGAGTTTCGGCAGAATCCGGGCCGATGTTTCGCTGATGAGTCCGGTGCTCCAAACGACATTGTTTCCGTGCAGAACATCGTAGTTGAGAAGCGATCCGATCGCGTACAGGGCCGGTTCTTCCCGGCCGGCGGAAAGAACCTTTCGTCCTGTGATTTTCTCAACGATGTAGGGAGACAGTTCGTCACCGAAATTGCAGATGCCGCTGCAGTAAAAAAGCTTCACCGGATCGCCTGGTACAGCGGCGGTGGCTCTTTGCGGTAACGGCATATGACTGTCTCCCAGGGAAAGAGACAATTATAAGTTTTGTTACTGAGCGCAATCGGGGCTCACGGCCACCGTGTGGAAGCCTGCATCCACGTAGATCGTGTCGCCGGTGATGCCGCTTGCGAGATCCGACAGAAGGAACGCTGCGGTGTTGCCCACTTCATCAATCGTCACGGTGCGGTGCAGGGGCGAGGTCTTTTCCATGTAGTCAAGGATCTTGGAGAAGTCCTTGATGCCGGAAGCAGCCAGGGTCTTAATGGGGCCCGAGGAGATGGCGTTGGCGCGGATTCCCTGAGGCCCCAGCGACCCCGCAAGGTAGCGCGTTGCGGCTTCAAGGGCAGCCTTGCAAAGTCCCATCGTGTTGTAGTTGGGGACGGTGCGTTCACTTCCGAGATACGTAAGCGTCAGAATAGAAGCCTGACGGCCCTGCATGAGCGGCAAAAGGGCCTTCGCAAGAGCCGGCCACGAGTAGGCGGAAATGTCCATCGCGGTGTGAAAGCCCGATCGGGAAAGGCCGTCCAAAAAGTCCCCGGCAATCGCTTCACGCGGCGCAAAGCCGATCGAGTGCACAAAGCCGTCGAGACCGCCCCAGGCGCTTCTCAGGCTCTCAGTCACTGCCTGAATCTGCTCATCGTTACTCACATCCATCTCGAGCACGAGGTCACTGCCGAATTCGGCGGCAAAACCGGCAACGCGGTCCTTAAAGCGCTCGCCCACATAACTGAAGGCAAGTTCCGCACCTTCACGGTGACAGGCTTTGGCAATACCGTAGGCAATCGAACGGTTGGAGAGGACGCCTGTGATCAGAAGGCGCTTACCGGATAAGAAACCCATAGCAGTTTTCCTTTTTCTAAAAAGTCGGCGGTTCCGGCATTATCGGCGGATCACGAGGCATTGGCCAACGCGAAGCCGGGAACTTGCCAGAGAATTGATGTTTTTAATGCGGGCAATGCTTGTGCCGTAGCGGCGGGCAATCGAAGAGAGCGTGTCACCCCGGCGCACGGAATACGTTACCTTCCCCTTGCGGTTGCACGCCGCCCGCGAGAGGGCCGAGCGCGAGCGCTTGGCTTTGGGGCTCACCACAATGATGAGGCGCTGCCCGATGCGAAGCTGTGAGGTGCGCAGGCGGTTTGCGGTACGAAGTGACTTCTGCGTCACACCGAACCGCGCGGCAATCTCGTAGAGCGTGTCGCCTCTGCGGACACGGTAGACGATGCGGCGCACTTCAGGTTCCGAGAGTTTGAGGCTCGCGTTTAATTCGTCTTCAGAAATGGCTGGGGCATCCTGGCCTCCCGCGTCCACCAACAGTGCTGAGCCCGCCAAAATCCGGCGCCCCCGGGGAATACGGTTGATGCGCCGCAGGTCGTCCTCTGTCATGCCGGTTTTGTTCGCGACGTCCAAAAGCGTTTCACCTGCCTGCGTGTGATAAAGCGCCCAGGAAGAAAGCGGTTTTCCGGTATCGACCCAGCTTGCGAGGTTATCCATAAAGACCGCCACGCGGTCAATGGGCAGCAGAATGTAGGAGTTGTGGCTTGCCACAATCACCGGAAGGTTAAATCCCGGGTTTAAGAGCTTAAAGTCCTCGGGCTCCATTTCCGCCAGACGCGCCGCGGTATCAAGGTCAATGTCGCGGCTTTTGGTGATGCGCACAAAGTAAGGCGAATTTTCGATGTCAGGCAGCGTCACGCCGTACTGCTCGGGGTGCTCGATGATCTCACGCACCGCCATGAGTTTGGGCACATACCAGGCGGTTTCCCGGGGCATCCGGAGATGCACGTAGTCCGTTTTCTGTCCGCGGGCTTTGGCGCGGCGGATGGCCCGAGAGACACTGCCTTCGCCCCAGTTGTAGGCAGCCAGTGCAAGCTGCCAGTCACCGAAAAGCGTGTGCAGGCGGTTTAAGTAGTCCAGCGCAGCCCGGGTGCTTTCCAGTACGTCGCGCCGCTCATCCTTCCAGAGGTTTTGCTGCAGGGAATAGATGCTTCCCGTGGTGGGCATGAACTGCCACAGGCCCGAGGCTTTCGCGTAGGAAAGGGCTTCAGGCTGAAAAGCGCTTTCAACGAAGGGAAGGAGCGCAAGTTCCGTGGGCATCCCCCGGAGTTCGACTTCTTCGACGATGTGGTAGAGGTATTTGCCGGCGCGCTCCGTGACGCGGCGGATATATTCCGGATCGCGGGCATAGAGTTTTAAGGCCTGCTTGGCGCGCCGGGTGTTCATGGCCGGCATCTGAAAGCCGCGGCGGATGCGGTCCCAGATATCCGCGGGCGGGGCAACCTCCCGCTCGGTGGCGGGAAGGTCTTCCGCGGCCCGCGTGTCTTCCGTTGCATTGATCACGGTACCTTCAAAACTGAGCTCGTCCTGAGCTGCAGCGGATAGGCTGACAATGCCCGCTGCAAGGCAGAAAATCAGACGAAACAAGGACTGCATACAAAGAAACCGGGTGTCATGCACGAAAAAAAGATGCGTGCATTCTACCGTGCGTTTGACGTATGAAAACTTAAAAGCCCCTGAATTTACAAGGCATGAGCCGCGGTTTTTGTGTATCGCGGGCGGCTGAACCCGAGGGCGTCTCGTTTACAATGTTGTCAGTCTCGTCACGGGCAGGCGCCCGTGATCTTCTTAATTCAGTTTTCTTCAGGATTTCTCCGCATGGCCCAGTATGTCATGACTATGAATCGGGTGAGCAAGATCGTTCCCCCGAAGCGTCAGATTCTTAAGGATATTTCTCTCTCGTTTTTCCCGGGCGCCAAGATCGGCGTTCTGGGCTTAAACGGCGCCGGAAAATCAACCCTGCTCAAAATCATGGCAGGGGTCGATAAGGATATCGACGGGGAAATCACGTGGCTTTCCGGCTTAAAGATCGGGTATCTGCCGCAGGAGCCGCAGCTTGATCCCGAAGCGACTGTGAGAGCCTGCGTCGAAGAGGGCATGGGCGAAGTGATGTCCGCGCAAAAGCGCCTTGAAGAAGTCTATGCGGCTTACGCCGAGCCCGATGCGGACTTTGACGCACTTGCGGCCGAACAGGCCAAACTTGAAGCCATTATTTCGGCGGCGGGAACGGACGCGTCGACCCAGATGGAAATTGCCGCGGACGCCCTGCGTCTGCCCCCGTGGGACGCGGTGATCAAGCACCTCTCGGGCGGCGAAAAGCGCCGTGTGGCATTGTGCCGATTGCTTTTGTCGCAGCCCGACATGCTGCTTCTTGACGAACCGACAAACCACCTCGATGCTGAAAGCGTGGAGTGGCTTGAGCAGTTCCTGCACCGCTTCCCCGGGACCGTCGTTGCCGTAACGCATGACCGCTATTTTCTTGATAACGCGGCCGAATGGATTCTTGAACTTGACCGCGGCGAGGGCATTCCCTGGAAGGGGAACTATTCCTCCTGGCTCGAGCAGAAGGAAAAGCGCCTGGAAATCGAAAAGCGCCAGCAGGAGTCGCGCTCCAAGGCGATTGCCCACGAACTGGAATGGGTCCGTCAGAACCCCAAGGGCCGGCAGGCGAAGGCCAAAGCCCGTCTTGCCCGCTTTGAAGAGCTTTCAAGCTACGAATACCAGAGCCGCAATGAAACGAATGAAATCTTTATTCCGGTCGCTGAGCGCCTCGGGAACAAAGTCATTGAGTTTCATCACGTCTCCAAAGGGTTTGGTGACCGGCTTCTTATTGACGATCTTTCCTTCACGGTGCCCCCGGGCGCCATTGTGGGTGTGATTGGTCCCAACGGCGCCGGTAAGTCGACGCTCTTTAAGATGATCGACGGCAAGGAAAAACCGGACTCTGGTGAAATCGTGCTCGGCGACACCGTGCAGTTGGCGGCCGTTGCGCAGCTTCGCGATTCGCTCCCGAACGACAAGACCGTGTTTGACGCGATCGCCGACGGCCAGGACATCCTTCAGGTCGGAAAGTTTTCGATGCCCGCGCGCGCCTATCTCGGACGCTTTAACTTTAAGGGCGGCGACCAGCAAAAGCTCGTGGGTGTGCTCTCGGGCGGTGAACGAGGGCGCCTACACCTTGCCGCAACGCTTTTAAAGGGTGGAAACGTTCTCCTCCTTGACGAACCCTCAAACGACCTGGACGTTGAAACGCTGCGTGCTCTCGAAGAAGCGCTTCTTGAATTCGCGGGTTGCGCGATGGTGACGTCTCACGACCGCTGGTTCCTTGACCGTATTGCCACGCACATTCTTGCCTTTGAAGGCGACAGTAAGGTGGTGTTCTTTAACGGCAACTACAACGAGTACGAAGCCGACAAGCGTAAGCGTTTGGGTGAAGAAGCCGCGCGTCCGCACCGCCTGCGCTTTAAGCCCCTGAAGCATTAACCTTTCATCGAAACGGTGCAGATTGAGCTTTCTGCACCGGTTGAGTTTTCCCGCGGACAGAGAGTGCATCTGACTGTCCGCTTCCTTTTTTAGTTTTCCGTCAGCGACTATGTCCAACCAGTTTGTCCACCTGCGGTTTCACTCTGAATATTCGATCACCGACGGCATTGTCAGGCTTGATCCGATTTTGGAAACCGCGGCCGAACGCGGCCAGGTGGCGCTCGGGATCACGGACAACATGAATGTCTTCGGGGGGCTGCGCTTTTACACGCACGCGATCGCCGACGGCATAAAGCCCATTGTCGGGTGCGATCTCTGGATCACGAACAGCATTGCCGGCAAACGCAACGAACCCTACAGGCTCACGGTTTACTGCCAGAACCACACGGGCTACCTGTCGCTCTGCCTCTTGCTCTCCAAGGCCTGGATGGAAAACCAGTATCTGGGACGCGGGGAACTGAAACTCGAGTGGCTCACGCCCGAAAACTGTAAGGGCCTCATCTGCCTTTCGGGTGGCCCCTTAGGAATCATCGAGCGGCTTCTCATGGGGAAGACGCCTGAGGAGGCGGACGCCGTCACGGAGCAGTTAAAGAAGGCTTTCCCCGGGCGGCTTTACTTGGAAGTGCAGCGAGCGGGCCGCAAAGGCGACGATGCGCTCGTTGCGAAGATGGCAGGCCACTCGGTCGCGCAGAAGCTGCCGCTTGTAGCCACTCATCCGGTTCAGTTTCTGAAAAAAGAGGACTTCACCGCGCACGAAGTGCGTGTGTGTATTGCGCAGGGCTACGTTTTGGCAGACCCCAAACGGCCGCGGGAGTACACCCCGCAACAGTATTTCAAGACCGAAGAGGAGATGCGGGAACTCTTTTCCGACATCCCTCAGGCCCTTGAAAACACCGTGGTGATTGCGCAGCGCTGTAACTTGGACGGTGTGCTGCAGAAACCCCAGCTCCCCGTCTTTCCGACGCCTGACGGCATGAGTCTTGATGACTACATGGTCAAGCTCTCCAAGGAAGGGTTGGAAAAGCGCCTCGCGTTTCTCTATCCGGACGAGAAGATCCGTGACGCCAAACGCCCTGAATACATGGAGCGTCTGGATTACGAACTTAAGACCATCATCACGATGAAGTTCCCCGGGTACTTCCTCATCGTGCAGGACTTCATCAACTGGTCCAAACGTAACGGTGTGCCGGTGGGGCCGGGCCGTGGTTCGGGCGCAGGATCGCTTGTCGCGTATTGCCTCGGTATTACGGACCTGGATCCCCTGCACTACGGGCTCCTGTTCGAACGCTTCCTGAATCCGGAGCGCGTCTCGATGCCTGACTTTGACGTGGACTTCTGCCAGCATAACCGTGACCGCACGATTGAGTACGTGAAGCGCGTCTACGGGGCGGACGCCGTAAGTCAGATCGTCACCTTCGGCGCCATGGGGGCCAAGGCTGTTGTGCGCGATGTGGGCCGCGTTTTGAACATGGGCTATAACGAGGTGGACCGCCTTGCCAAACTCATTCCCCAAAAGCCGGGGCTTGATGTGACGCTTGAGAAAGCCGCGGAGATGGAACCGGACTTTGCGGCGCTTGCAGCGCAGCCCGAGTACAAGGAGCTCATGAGTTACGCAAAGGAACTCGAAGGCATCACGCGCAACCTCGGCATGCATGCGGGGGGCGTCCTGATCGCTCCCGGCAAATTGACGGACTTCTGTCCCCTTTATAACGCGGACGGCCGCCCCGAAAACACGGTGAGCCAGTACGACAAAAAAGACGTCGAAAACGTGGGCCTCGTGAAGTTCGACTTCCTGGGGCTTACGACATTGACGATTCTCGGAAAAGCCGTTGAGTACATTGACAGGCTCCATCCGGGCGAACACTTCGAACTCGAGCGAATTCCGGTTGACGATAAGGAGACTCTGAAACTCTTTCAGACCGGCAACACCGGCGCCGTCTTTCAGTTTGAATCCGACGGCATGCGCGAACAGCTGCGGCAGGCAAAACCGGACTGCCTTGAAGATCTCGTCGCCCTGAACGCCCTTTACCGTCCGGGCCCGATGGATCAGATTCCGCACTTTATTGACCGTAAGTTCGGGCGCGAGAAGGTGGAGTATCTGGATCAGCGCATGGAACCGATTCTGCGTGAAACCTACGGCATCATGGTGTATCAGGAACAGGTGATGCTGGTCGCGCGTGCTATCGGCGGCTACTCCCTGGGCGGCGCTGACCTTCTGCGCCGTGCCATGGGTAAGAAAAACGTGGAGGAAATGAAGCGGCAGCGCGCGGTCTTCATTAAGGGCGCCGCAGAGCGTAATGTGAGCGAAGAGACCGCGACCGAAATCTTTAACCTCATGGAAAAGTTTGCGGGGTACGGTTTTAATAAGTCGCACGCGGCAGCCTATTCGTACGTCGCCTGGCAGACGGCGTATCTCAAGGTTCACCATACGGCGTGCTTTTTCGCGGGGAACTTGTGTCTTGTGATGGATCAGGGCGACAAGATGCGAACGCTTATTGATGACGCCCGTAACTGTGGCGTGACCTTTTTGCCCCCGGACGTGAACGTCAGTGACTGGTTCTTTACGGTCCCGGATGCCAAAACCATCCGCATCGGTCTCGGAGCGATTAAGGGCCTGGGGCAAAACATCGTTGAAGACATCATCAACGAACGTAAGATGAACGGGCTTTACTTGGACATCTTCGACCTCGCGGCGCGCGTGCCTACCGTCAACCGCAAGATCCTGGAGCAGCTGGTGCGTGCCGGTGCTTTTGATTCCATTTCCACTGACCGCGGACTTTACTTTGAGAATGTAAGTCAGGCACTGCAGGCAGCGCAGACCGTTGCGGCTTCTGTCGGGCAGGGGAGTCTCTTTGCCGATGAAAACGGGGAAGCCGAGCGTATTGTGAGCTGGAAAAAGGCGATTCCCTGGGGTGAACGCAAGAAACTCTTACAGGAAATTGAAGCGTTTGGTTTTTGTCTCACCGGTGACCTTTTTGCCCAGTACAAAAAGGAAACGGAACATTTTGCGACGCCCTATAAAAAGCTCGCAGACAGCCGGCAGAACTTTACGATCGCAGGGCTTGTGACCGACATGCGTGTGCTGATGGGGCAGCGCGGCAAAATCGGAATTCTCACGATCAGTAACGGCAAGGAAAGCCAGGATGTCTTTATTTACGCTGAGGCCCTTGACCGCTATAAGAAACTCTTAAAGACCGATGAGGTGCTCGTCTTTACGGGGCGCTGCAGGGCACGGCGTGATGAAAACGGCGTTACCGGCAAACTTTCCTTTACCGCGAGCGAAGTGCAGACGATGGAAGAGATGCGGGCGAGGAAAGGCGCGGTGCTTAACATCACGCTTTCGGCTACGAAAGATCTTAAGGATGTTGCGAAGGTCCTTTCTACAGATAAGACCGGAAGCGAAGAGGGCGTGGCCTGCCGCATTGACGTTCTCACCCAGGGGTGTTCCGGTGAAATCCGGCCTGAGTTTTACGTGAGGCCGACGGACGATCTCATTCAGATGCTTAAGGCTCAAAATGGAGTGATCGGTGCGCGCTACGCGTACTGAAGCGCATAAAGGACTACGGTTATGCTGATATCGGTGATTGTCACGACATACAACAGACCTTTGGCTCTTGAGCGGGTATTGCAGGGCTTATCCCTGCAGACCGATTCGGACTTTGAAGTGGTTGTTGCCGATGATGGCAGCGGCCCGCAGACGAAAGACCTTTTGGCGCGCTGGGAAAAGAACCCGAAGTTCAGGCTCACTCATGCCTGGCAGGAAGATTTGGGGTTTCGCCTCAACGCGAGCCGCAATAATGGTATCAGACACAGTAGCGGCGACTACATCATTGTGCTTGACGGCGACTGTATCCCCCGCAAAACCTTCGTGGCTGAACACAGAAAACTAGCCGAAAACGGGTGGGCCGTGGCCGGAAACCGCTGCCTCTTTTCAAAAAGGCTGACGGATCAGATTGAGACCGGCGCTGTTGATGTTTTGGGCTGGAACTGGACGGATTTTCTAGCAGCGCGTGTGCGCGGGGATATCAACCGGTTGGACGCACTGATTGTGCTGCCGCCCGACATGGCGTTTCGCTATAAGACGGCGTATAAGTGGACGCGGCTACGCGGTTGCAATATGGGTTTTTTCCGGGAAGATGCCTGCAAGGTGAACGGCTTTGATGAGTCCTTTACGCAATGGGGACTTGATGACTCAGATTTTGCCGCGCGGCTCATCAATGCCGGCATCAAAATTAAAAGCGGCTGTTTTGCTACGGGCGTGCTCCACCTCTTTCATAAGGAAGGGATACTCGGTCCCGATTGCGTGAATAGAAATCGCTTTGACGCGGTGCTGGCTGAAAAGCTCACGCTTCCCGTGAAGGGGCTGATCTGAGTACCTGAATTGGTGGGCGTGTCAGCTTTAAAGCATTTTGTCGGGGTGAGAGCGGCTGTAGAGCTTCACGTATTTCGTCATCGTGTAGAAATAGTGGTAGACAGAAAGCGTCCACCCGATTTTTCCGTCCAAAAAGCCTAGGTTAAAGAAGTACACCTTAAGAAAGGCCCACAGAGGTTTGATGATGATGCCGTTCACAAAACCGCAGTGTTTTCCCTGGGACTCATATTTCTCTGCAGAAAGCGTTGTGTATTTCTCAAACTTTCGGAAATAGGCCTCCCAGTTTCTGTACGGGAAATGAATGAGGTGTCCGGATAGCTTTTCCTGAGGAAAGGGTGAGCAGATGGTCTGATGGACTTGCCCTTCGACCCGGGCGCCTTCTCTCGGTAAAAGCCGCATAACCCAATCCGGGCGCAGAATGCCGTGAGCTTTTCTGCCGGAGTTGTAATGGTTTTCCCGTTGAATCCAAAAAGCTTTTTGGGGATTTTGTTCGAGAGTTTTTGCAAGGTTCTGCGCAAGCAGAGGGCTCACCCTCTCATCAGCGTCAATCAGGAAAACCCACTCACAGCTTGCCTTGGAAATCGCGAAGGTCTGCTGCTCCCCCCAGTTGCCTGCGAGGGCCCGGGTAAAAACTTTGGCTCCGAAGGCCTTGGCTTTGGCAACAGTCCCGTCGGTACTCTCATCGTCAACCACGATGATTTCTTTGGCAAAACTGCAACTGCCCAAACATGCATCAATATTGTGTTCTTCGTTTTTAGTCAGAAGAACGACGGAGACATTCAGTTTTTCCGATGACATGTCAACACCAAGCGGAGGAAGTTAGTTAGTGCGCGAGTATCTGCCGCATGGCATTGATAACGTCCTGCGGGGCGGGCCACTTACCTTGCTTACCAAGCACTACGGCCTGGGGGTTCCAGGGACCGGTACGGGAGGGATCGGTGACGCCGACAAGCGTAATTTGTTTGACTCCGAGGGCTGCAGCAATGTGGCTGACACCGGAATCGTTGGCAATCACTAGCTGAGCGTGTTTGACGAGTGCAGCAAAATTTCCGAGAGAGGTCGGTTCCAAAATTGTGGCATCCGGACAGGCCTTTCTTGCGGCCTCTTCTTCCCTGAGTGACGGAAAGATAATCGGTTCGACACCCATCTCTTTCAGAGGTGCAACAAGATCATTAAAGTGAGGCCACTGTTTGACTTTGCCGTCCTGCAGACCGCGAGCAACAGGGGCGAGTATGGCGTAGCGCTCCGGAATGTGGAACTTCTCCATAAGGTTTCTGGCGGCAGCTTCATGACGCTTTAAAAGCATCAGGCCCAGGCTTTTCGGAACTTTGTCCCAGGCGGGTTTTCCGCCCCATGCCTTGATCGCTTCGTGCGCAACATAGAAGAAGCGCTCAACCTCATGCATCTTCGGGGGGTCAGGGATTTTTGTGTCAAGCAGAAAGCTGCGGCAGTCGGTTTTGAGCCCAGCAGTTTTAATCGGTGCAAATTTAAAGAGCAGTGCTGAACCGAATGAATTCGGAAAGAGCAGGCCATGGGTTGCCTGGGCGTTGTTTGCCAGGTAGCGGATTCGGTTGATGTCTTCCGTGACATGGCCTTCAATAGGGTCGAAGCGCCAGCCCATACCCGACATTAAATCTTCGGCCCATCGTTTGCCTACTAGTGCAGGGGTATAGCCGCTGGCTTCCAAAAGACGGAGAGCTGGCAGACACATACAACAATCTCCAATGTGGTTTGGAATGCGGCAAAGTATGGTAGACATGGTTAAAAAATAATGAATAAAGACTGATGAGTGGTGAAGCTAAACCGATCAGTAGATTTGGCAAATTCGCCCTAATCTTTAGGACAGAGACTTGCAATAGTAAAGCTCAATTTATCGGATTTCCACAATAAGATTAGTTACTCAGTTGAGGCTCTTCGTGCATAGTTGTGGGAGGATGTAAGGTTTTTTGTGTCCAGACGAGAATAGCGCTCCCGTAGGGCGCGAAAGGAATCACCGTGGCACACCGTACACCTAAAATAAACGACACTCAGTTAAGTTGCCTTGAGTGTTTTATGACAGTCGCTGCAACGGTAGCGCTGCGTGCCGTCAGCCTGCTTGCCATAACGGCAAACGTGTACGGAGCCGCAGTGCGGACAAAAGCGCCCGTTTTTAAAACGCAGAGCATCTGTTGCTCCAACATCGTTGGATTCCTTGTCAGGGCCTGCGGGCAGCGAGATTCCCTGTTGCGAGAGCTTCCTCAGAAACTCGGCCTGTTGCTCTGTGGGAAGGATCAAAAAGCGTTTAACCAACTGGTCGGAATCGCTCATTTTGGCTACCTATGAGGTTCTGTCTCATGATAGCCCCTGTCTGCATCAAAAACCAACTAATTGTTTAAACATAGCCCATGCTGCTCACCCTGCCTATTCGGCGGCCGTTACGGAGAGAGCCCCCGGTACTCGCTACGCTGCATACCTGCGCGCGGCCTGCGGCCGTGCTCGGTATTTCGCTACGCGATTACCGGGGGCTCTCTCCGTATTTGTTAACAGGCTCTCGTTGCCCAAAATCGGGGGACTAACTACCCACATATATGCCCGAAGAATCATTAAAATCCGCATAAGTTTTGTGTTCGAGATAGACATCAAGATGACCGGCAACGGCAGTGGATTTCTCTGAATGACAGTTGTCTGCTAAGCTTGTCTGCTAAGCTGATGTAAGCTAGGTAATTCTTGCTAGAAAGAGCTCAGGAGGTCAGCTGCATGCCAGGACAGCTTATCCGAATAAACATCCCCACAGAATGCAGAAATCTAATGATTGAATTTGGCAGAGAGGTTAAAGACTTAAGATAAATTTTGAATATTAATCTTTTCGGAAATTAAATTGTATATGTGTTTATCTAAATTAAAAGAATTCCACGGCAACTCACATTGTAAGGTAGAGTTGTTTGAGGAATCTTGTGGAAGCAAATTTATTAGAAAAACATCGACGAGCTTTGAATACGATCTGCGTCTTTTGAGGCAATGTACAAAGCAACGTCTTTTCCACAGATTGCATATTTGTACCCCGCAAGTCTATAAATGTGGCAAGGATTCTCAAGGGCATTTCTTTTTTGATATGGAATTTGTAGATGGTCAGACACTTTCTGAAAAGCTATTTGACTTGTCAGAGGCAGAGATCATCGAGCTCATGAATAGTTTTTTGGAAAAGTTATATCAGAAAAAAACTGTTTCAACTTCAAATAATAAAATTATTATCAAAAAAGTATTGGAACTAGAAGAAAGCCTGTCGGTGAAAGATGACAAGATTACTGTTGCCCTAGATGCCATCAGGAAGTTCGACTACTCGGGAATACCGGTTGGGCTATGCGCAGGCGACATGACTTTGGAAAATCTCATCTATAAAGATGGAAAACTCTATGTGATTGACTTATTGGATTCATTCTTCTCATCTTGGTTAATAGATTTTGCCAAGATTAGACAGGATACCTTGTTACATTGGTCTTTTCGTTCTCGTGAATTAAATAGTCGTGAAAATAGCTTACTTACTCATATTGATGAAATACTGGTAAGTAAATTAAAGGAAAGAGATACGAGCGGTTATTTTGAAGACGCTTGTTATCACCTAATTCTGCTGAATACACTACGGATCATACCCTACTGCAATAAGAATGATCGGAACTATGAGTTCTGTATAGATGCTTTGAAGAAATTAATTTGAAGGCCATGATATGACAACATTAATTATTCCTTGCGCTGGGCGATCTAGTCGATTTCCGAATATGAAGCCTAAATGGATGTTAACTCATCCTGATGGCAAAATCATGATTCAAAAAGCTGTTGAGACTATGGATTTGACTAAATTTAGTCGAGTTATAGTAACAATTGTTCGAGAGCATGATGATAAATATGATGCAGTGTATGTGCTGAAACAGGCGTTCTCGTTTTTAAACGAAAGTGATGCATTTCCGAAGATTGAATTTTGTATCTTAGATAGTTTTACTGCTTCAGCCTCGGAGACGGTTTATCAGACTCTTCAAAATATGGGGGTAGATGAAGACTTTGTTGTTAAGGACTCGGACAATCAGATAGATTTTTCTTCTGTACATGGTAATTTCATTGTTGGTTGTGAGGCTACAGATTTTCATCTTACAAATCTGCAGGGGAAAAGCTTTCTTGTTTGTAATAATGAGGGAATAATTAAAAAGATTGTTGAGAAAAAAATTATTTCTTCTACTGTATGCTTGGGTGTTTATGGATTTCAGAATCCTGTGCTCTTTGGAAACTGCTATAAAGAGTTGCTGAAAGAATACAGTGATAAGGAAATGTATATTTCAGTCATTGTGCAGCATCTGATAAATAAAGGCTTGGAGTTCAAATATGTCCGGGCCTCTGGTTATGCTGATTGGGGAACTTTGACCGAGTGGAAGAAAGAGCAACAAAGACTGAAGACTATTTTTATTGATTTTGACGGCGTTCTTATTAAAAACTCAGGTTTGTTTGGGAGGCGAAATTGGGGTAATAATTCAGAATTGTTACTTGATAACTGTAAAAGAGTAAAAGAGTTACAAGATAACGGAGCTCAGATTATTATTACGACAGCTAGGCCAGAATCGTATCGAGCAAAGGTGCTTGAGTTATTGTCGGGAGTTGGAATAATTCCACATGCTATGGTAATGGGATTGAATCACGCTCCAAGATTCCTGATAAACGACTTTGCTCCTACAAATCCTTATCCTTCTGCTGTTGCTGTTAATGTGCCTAGAGACGCTTCTCTGAAGGATTATATTTAATCTGTTCTTTGATGTATATTTTTCAGTTAAAAATAGTTTGAGTGATATGAAAATACTTTCAAAGGAGGTTTCTGTTGTTTTTCAGGGCGCGATCAATCAGAAATACATCGAAAATGGGGTTGATTCTGTTCGAGAATATCTTCCTGAAAGTGAGATCATTATATCTACATGGGAGGGACAACTATTACCATCTTCTTGTGCTGATAAAGTAGATCGAATATTGTTCAATCGTGATCCAGGCGGAACCATATTTACTCGAAACGGTAAAATACAAAATCAAAACAGGCAAATTTTTTCTACTAAAGAAGGTATTTTAGCTTCGACACGAAAATATGTATTGAAACTTCGATCAGATATGAAGCTGACGGGAACGCGGTTCCTGTCATTTTTCGCGTATTTTGATAAGAGAGCTTCAGAATACAAGGTATTCAAAGAAAAAATACTTATTAATAATCTTTATACTCGAGATGCGAGAGGAAGTCTTCCATACCTATTCCACCCCTCTGATTGGTGCTCTTTTGGCTATCGTGAGGATATGCTCAGGCTTTGGGATATTCCACTTGCAATAGAGCCTGAATCTAGTAGCTGGTTTGCGCTTCATCCCCAATATACACCGGATAGGAATGTGCTGACTCGTTGGCATGCCGAGCAATACATATGGTTAAAGGCCTTGCAAAAAGCAGGCTTTGAGATTGATTTTGATAATTGGTTTTCTTTTACGCCAGAACTCGCGGAGATATCGGAAAAGTGTTTGGTAAATAATTTTGTAGTTTTGGATTATAAAACACAATATTCGATTGTTTCGCAGAAGTACCCTTCAAAGAAAGGCGATTCGCCGGTATTAGGGTTTCTGGGATGGTTGGCACTGTATAGAAAATATGTAGACAGTAATGCCAAAGTTCCTTTCAGGATGGGGCCAATAGCTTCCCTTGGGGTTGAACGTGAATTTTTTAGGTTAAGAAAGCATTGTGGATCAGTTTTTAATCCCATATATAAGCTTATAAAATGGCTTCCGGAGCCATTGATAACTCTATTTATTGCCATTCGATTGATTGTCAAGGTGTTTGTTTCGTTGATAAATAATAAATAAATTATGTTATATCTTCTGGTTGGGGGATTGTAGTGTTATCTATGATTTTTTGATGAAACAGGAAAAACTAATTTGGATGTAGTAGAGATGCCTTTTTTTCTGAGGATCTCTAGTATTAACATAAGTCAAAATGAGAATTGCACTTTTATTCTACGGTCATCAGCGAACAGGTAAGTTTTGTCGTCAAACTATTATTGATAATTTAGTAAGGCAGCTACAGAAAATCGGTGATGTTTTCTGTTTCATGCATACATGGGATGAAATCGATGCTAAAACGAGAAATTGGAATGGGCAACAAATAAAGAAGGGAGTCACGCTTTCTGATACATTTTTGGAGCAATTGAGAACAACATTTAAACTGAGAGGATTATTAGTCGAGCACCAGCCAGTAAAAGACGAAGGAGTATTCTATTTTAAGGAAGGCAAACCTCTTGACGTTCGGGGGGTCCGGTGTATGCTGCATAGTATGCTTTCTGCATACTCTTTGGCCCAAGAATTCAGCAAGAACGTGTTAATGGATTTTGATGTTGCCATTGTTATCAGACCCGATTTATACCTGACTGAGCAGTTCCCTGTGGGATGTATTGAAGATATCGATCGATTTTGTATTTGTGGTCGACCAATTAATGACGAGATTAATAATCTGAAGTCTTATATCGGGAATGATCTTATAATGATGGCTAAGTTTGATCAGATGGGGAAGGTATTAAATAAAACAAAAGAGAACGAAAGCCAGACAATTGTCAATGGAGCCGTTTTGCAGGCTCCGCCGGAATATCAATTTGTTCAAGCTGCAATGGATTTGGGGCTTTGTGTTTCACCTTTGCCTTATCGAATGGATCACGAATATTTCATTTTGCGTCAAAAGTGGTGTACATTCCCCAAAAATGTCATTCGCGTTAAATTAAGCGGTAAATCAATCTATTTTCAAGCTTTGGCATTTATTTCGCACAACCTGCTCCGACTGACTTTTTTTGCGGGCAAATTTGGGGTCTCGATTCAAGTTGGTGGCGGATTTAAACGGGCCTTAGATTCCTGATATCTGTGATAAGGTGTTAAGAGTTATTGATCTTTGCGTTTGATATGAAGCAGATTTGCTCTTTGTTTGCTATATATAGATATTTTGTGCTGCTTTAACCCATGAAAGATTTTTTCGCCAAACAGTATAACCGGATGGATCCAAGCCTTCGAAGATTATTGAGGTATATGCCTGGTTTTCGATGGTTAATCCTGGGTGCTGTTCTTTTTATGCTGACTGGAGCGGCTTCATCCTCATTAATAGCGATGCTTTTCGGTAAGCTCACTGATATCGGGTTCTATCAGCAGCAGACGTGGGTCATTTTGGCGGCTCCGATAGGCCTTATTTTTATTGGCCTGTTAAACGGCGGCAGTATGTTTATGAGCAACTATCTGCTTGCGAAAATCAGTCAGTCGTTGCTTTTTCAATTGCGTCAAGAGCTTTTCAGTAATATTTTGAGATGGCCCGCAGCTACCTATCAAAATAACGCAACGGGTTTTATCGCTGCAAAGTTTGTCAATGAAGCGAATGTTGCTTTATCAAATGCTGCACGTTCATTCATCATCTTAGTCCGAGACAGTTTGCAGATTGTCGGACTGACGGCTGTTTTGGTTTGGCATAACGCTGTTTTAACATTGATTACTTTTTTGATAGCGCCGGCAATCATTTGGCTGTTGCGCTACCTTTCGGCAAAGATCCGAAGAGTGATGGCGAATTCTCAGCAAAACATTGCAACCTTGCTTGTCTTTATCAAGTCTTGCTACCAGGCAATGAGCCTCATCAAGATCAGTAATACATATGATCGTGAGATGAAAAAGCTTGAGAACATCAATAACACCGTGATGTCTCTTGAACTAAAAATGTGCAAGGTTACGTCTGCGGCTACCCCCTGTACACAGCTCATCGGAGTAATAGGTGTCGCGGTGGTCTTGGCTGTAGCAATGTTTGAAACGCAGAAGGGGCTTTTGACTATCGGTGAGTTTATTACGTTTCTTACCGCGATGATATTGATATTGCCGCCGTTGCGACGTATTACCGGTATTAACAATGCATTTGTCGGTATGAGCGTTGCGGCAGAATCAATTTTTGCAACCCTGGACGAGCCTAAAGAACAAGATAACGGTAAGACAGTTCTTACAGCGTGCAGAGGGGAGATTGCTTTTGATCACGTTACCTTGCGGTATCCAAACTCTGATAAGGATGCTTTGCATGATGTGAGCTTGGTAGCAAATGCCGGCGAGATAATTGCGCTTGTAGGACTTTCGGGGTCTGGAAAAACGTCTTTTGTCAATATGATCCCACGGTACTGGAATCCTACTTCTGGGCGCATTGTTTTAGATGGTGTGAATACTCAGGACATTACATTGGCATCCTTACGTAAACAAATTGCTATTGTTTCTCAGGATGTTGTGATCTTTGATGGTACTATTCGGGACAATATCTGTTACGGAACAGATTCTGCGACCGAAGGAGCTGTTCTCAAAGCCGTTGAAGATGCAGCGTTATCTGAATTTATCAGCAGTTTGCCCCAGGGACTAGATACTGTTCTGTCCGAAAGGGGAACGAATCTTTCGGGAGGACAAAAGCAACGTATTTCCATTGCACGAGCGTTGCTGAAAAATGCACCGATCCTGATTTTGGATGAAGCGACAAGTGCGCTGGACGCTGAAAGCGAAAGTTGCATCAAACTTGCTTTGGAAAAGCTTGCAGACAACCGAACGACGTTTATAGTTGCTCATCGGTTATCTACAGTGGTTAATGCCACCAAAATCTACGTGCTTGCTGAAGGGCAAATCATGGAGTCGGGAACGCATGCTGAGTTGCTGCGCTTAAACGGTCTTTATGCAAATCTTTGTCGTTTGCAGGGATTGGGGGAGAACAGCAGTGCACAACAGCCTGGAGGCATGACGCAATGACATCCTTCTTTGGCTTTTTCGAAAAGCGCTGTGATCCGGTTTTGTGCCGGTTGGCGAAATACGTTGTTCCGTATAAATGGCATTTGTTGTTGGCTGTTATCTGCATGTCATTTGTTGCAGGGACAACAGCCCTGACATCCGTCTTACTTGGCAAGCTGATGGATAAGGGTTTTTATGAGCAGGACAGCCAAATGATTGTGGCAGCGCCTGTTTTGCTGATAGCCGTCACACTCATGTTCGCATTGGCCTCAGTAGCAGGGAACTATCTGCTGACAAAAATCAGCCAAAAAATACTGATTACGCTTAGAACTCAGATGTTTGCCAATCTCCTTCGTTGGCCGCTGACGCGTTATCAAACCTATTCCACCGGCCTTGTATGCTCAAAGTTCGTTAATGAGGCCAATATTGCTTTGAGAGGTGCCGTCCAGTCTGTTTTGGTCATGGCTCGTGACTCATTACAGGTTCTTTGGCTTTTTGCTGTTTTAGTTTGGCAGGATTGGCAGCTGACATTAGTGGCGTGTGTTGTTGGTCCGGTTGCTGCATTTTTGTTGCGACGAGTCAGGCGGCATATGCGCGACATTGTCAACGACAGTCAAAAAGCAATTGCTGATACTTTGTCAAGAGTTCAGGAGTCTTATGAGGCTCAACGTGTAGTCAAAATCAGCGGGACCTATGACTTTGAGGCCCAGCGTTTTAAAACGATCAACGAAGCAATACGTAAGACAGGCTTGAACAAGTTAAAGCTCCAAAGTTTGGGGACACCTATCACTCAGGTTGTCACCATGATGGGAGTTGCTGTGGTTGTGGCTTTTGCCATGCTGAAAGCTCAGCAAGGAGGACTTTCCTTCGGAGATTTCATTACCTTTTTGTCGGCAATGCTCTTTTTGATGACTCCGCTGCAGAATCTAGCGGGCTTGAATGCGACTTTTACGGCTGTCAGTGTTGCTGGTAAAAGTCTCTTTAGTTTGATTGACGAACCGCTTCAGCCTGACAACGGGACTGTTGAGTTGCCGAGCGTCAAGGGTGCGATTGCTTTTGAGAATGCCCGTGTACGGTATGCCGGCGCGCAAGAAGATGCCTTAAAGGGGTTATCTCTTTCGGTGAAGCCCGGTGAGCATATTGCACTTGTCGGGCATTCCGGCTCCGGTAAAACGACGACGGTCAATCTCATTCCCCGCTTTGTGGACGTAACTGGCGGGGCCGTAACGATTGACGGCGTTGATGTGAGGGAATTTTCACTGGAAAATCTTCACAAGCACATTGCTGTCGTTTCGCAAGACGTCATCTTGTTTGAAGGGACAATACGGGAAAACATTACGTACGGTTTGGAAACTTCAACCGTTGAAACAGTGATGAAAGCTTGTGAAGCAGCAGCCCTGACAGATTTGATCAATACTTTGCCCCACGGACTGGACACCCAGGTTGGAGAGGCCGGAAATCTTTTGTCCGGCGGGCAAAAGCAGAGAATTTCCATTGCAAGAGCATTGCTTAAGAACGCTCCCATTCTGATTCTTGATGAGGCTACGAGTGCCTTGGACAGCGAGTCAGAACATACCATCAAGCAAGCTTTAGAACGTTTGATGAAGGGGAGAACCACCCTGACAGTCGCACATCGCTTATCAACAATTGAGAATGCAGATCGAATTGTGGTGATGGATAAAGGTGAGATTGTAGAAATGGGGACACCGGCCGAATTGCTGGCCAAGGGCGGTATTTATGCCCGCCTCAAGAAGCTGCAGGTCCTCGATTCCGAATGACCGGCAGTAAGAGTTGAGCCACAGACTGGTTTCGTTTTTTACACAAGGCAGTTTCACATTTTTGTACTTGTCTGATAAGTAACAGGAAATTGCCGAACAACGTTCAGGAAGAGAGATGAGTATTAAATCGGACAAATGGATTCGTAAGATGGCGGCTCAGGGGATGATTGAGCCCTTTGAGCCGAATCAGGTGCGTTATGTCGACAACCGAAAGATTGTCAGCTACGGGACATCGTCTTACGGCTATGACATCCGTTGTGCCAACGAGTTCAAGGTCTTTACCAACATCAATTCGACTATCGTTGATCCGAAGGATTTCGATCCGGCCTCATTTGTGGATGTTGTAAGTGATGTCTGCATCATTCCTCCCAATTCCTTTGCGCTGGCCCGTACCGTTGAATATTTCCGAATTCCCCGCAACGTACTGACGATTTGTTTGGGTAAGTCCACATATGCCCGCTGCGGCATCATCGTGAACGTGACGCCGTTTGAACCGGAATGGGAAGGGTACGTAACTTTGGAGTTTTCAAACACTACGCCTTTGCCGGCTAAGATCTACGCGAATGAAGGCTGTGCACAGGTCCTTTTCTTTGAAGGGGATGAGGAGTGTGAAACGAGTTATCGGGACAGAGGCGGAAAGTATCAGGGGCAGGTTGGTGTTACCCTCCCCAGGACATAAAGCTGAAAAACAGGGTTGTCTTCCTTGATTTTATGCTGGAAATTGCTGATAATACGCCCCTTCCCGGTTTGGCACGTGGGCGCATGCCCGTCGTAAGACCGCTCCGTCAGCTGACGGCTTGATATATAGCGGCAGGCGCGCAAGGCAGCCAGGGCGACCGACTAATTAATCGGAATTTTTATCAAATGAAACCCAATATTCACCCCGAGTACCGTGAGGTTGCCTTCGTTGACCTCTCGATCAACAAGACCTTCATCATTTCGAGCTCTGTTCAGACGAAAGAGACCATCGAAATCGACGGCAAGACCTATCCGCTCTTCAAGCTCGATACCTCTTCTGAAAGCCATCCGTTCTACACCGGTGCTCAGACCCGTATCGTTGAAGCCGGCCGTGTTGAAAAGTTCCGCGCCAAGTTCGCTGCGAAGAACCAGGAACTCAACGCCGCAGCTGCCAAGGCAAAGGCCAAGTAATTTCGGGCTCTTTGAGGTTTGCGTCTGACGGATGCAAATCCTCGGAAAAAGGGGCAGAAGGACGCAAAATCATAATTTTTGAGTCCGACTGCCCTTTTTTTCATGATGTTCTGCACCTTATCATTGCCCTGTACTGTTCCGGCCCTGCTTTTCCCCGATTATTGGAAAGTTCATGCTTGACCTTCGTCCGATTCCCGCCAACGTCAGCTCAACGGCTGCTGCCAAGCTGCCGCGTTTTCTGTTGCTGGCGATTCTGATTCTCTTCATTGTTCCGGGGCTCTTTGACCGAGCTGTCTGGACCGTGAGAGAAGGGGCCGCTTTCGGACAGTTTTGGGAGATGGCGCACGGTGACTTCGTCTCCTGGCTTTTCCCTATGGCTTCCGGTCTTGTGATCACGGATCACGGCCCGCTTTCCATTTGGGCGGGGGCCATCCTGATGCGGCTGCTGGGGAATGAATTTACCCCCGTGGTGGCAGCGAGAATTACGGCCTGCCTGTGGTTTTCCATCACAACCGCTTCGATTTGGTACGGAACCTGGTATCTGGCGCGTCGTAAAGAAGCACAGCCCTTGGGTACAATCTTTGCAGACCAAGCGACTTACCGGGATTACGGACGCATGGTCGCTGATGCCGCCACACTCTTTTTCATTGCTTTGTTCGGGCTCGTGATCCGGTTGCGAGAGCCAACATACGATTCCGCAGAACTCGCGTTCTGCTCTCTGGCTTTCTTCTCCTGCGCCTGGGCACTTACAAGGCCCTATTTTGGGGCGGCATTGGCAGGTGTCGCCTGTGCCGGTCTGATGCTTACGGCAAGTCTCATCTTGGGGATTGCGGCGCTTTTAGCCTGCCTTTTCAGTTTTCTGATGCTCCCTACGCGGGGAAAGACCGATAAGAAACTGATCGTCACGCTGGCGGTCACTGTTCTTTTGTTTTCGCTTTGGCCGCTGGCTGCCTGGGTGACTTCGTCGGAAGTGATCAGCGACTACTTCCTTCTTTGGGCCCAGAAGCAGGTTGAGTATTTCGGGTTTCTCAGTTTTGAGGAACTGGACTGGTTTGTCCGTCATGTGCTGTGGTACCTGTGCCCAGTGTGGCCGTTTGCCATTCTCGGCTTCGTGAAGTGGAGAAAACACAAGACAGCGCCCTTCATGGCATTACCGGTCGTTTTTCTCTCGGTGTGGTTTGTGGGCTTTTTGGTGTCGGGAAGCCTCAACGCTGAAGATCTCTTAAACCTCATCATTGCCCCGCTTTGCACGGTGGCAGCCTTCGGGCTTATCTCCGCCAAACGTTCTTTTCAGAGCATGCTCGACGGCTTTGCCCTCACGATCACAACGCTCGGTCTGCTCGGTGTGTGGGCTTACTGGCTTGCCTGGCTGATGGGCTTTCCGCCCAAGATGGCTAAGTCCATTATTAATCTCGCGCCGACCGCGCAGGCATCGGAAGCCGGATTTCTCGGAATTCTTTTGGCATTAACCGCAACGGTTGCCTGGTGCTGGATCGGATACAAGCGTCTGCAGCGCCGCTCGCCCGTTCTTTGGAACGGCCCGTGGCTCTCGGCCGTTGGTATGGTGGTGCTCTGGATTGTTGTTGTGAATCTTTTCACGCAGGCCGTGAACGAAAACCGCAGCTATGAACCGGTGGGACAGGCCGTGCGTGCTCAGCTCGATAAGCTGGGGTTTCAGCCCGATGACTGCTTAAAAACGGTCGGGACTTCTCAGGGTGTAGCGTCCCTGATTTCCTACTACGGACACATGCCTGTAACCGCCGGAAAATCGATGGTCTGCCGCTTTGAGCTGCTGCGTTTTGACGTGGATGACAAGAAGTATCAGCCGCTTCTGAAAGACCGTGCCAAAGACATCATCAAGCGTCCGAGAACCGACGAGCGTTTCATTGTGCGGCGCTTTTATCCCGGATCCTTCTTCTTCATTGAATCGGGAAATCCTCAGCGGCTCTGAGGCGGGTTAACGGCAGTCGGCAAAGAGGTCGAGGCGGTTGGTGCAGACCGCATCAACGCCGAGAGTAAAGAGCGCATCAGCAGTGTCCGGTGAGTCCACCGTGTAGCACATAACACCAAGCCCCATGGCATGCGCTTCTTCCACAAAGTCGGGAGTAACGGACTGCCAGTCGGGATGCACCGTCTTTACGGCAAGTTTCATGCAGGCTTCTTTCCAGTCTGTTGGGATCCCTTCAAGAAGAAGTCCTCTCGGAATTTCAGGTGCCTCAACGGCAGCCGCTACCAAGGCGTTTCTTGAAAACGAAGAAAGCAGGGGAAGGCTTTTTCCTGCAAAGAGTTTCCTCACAATCCGCACGGTTTCCTGAGCTGTTGCCTGGGCCGCGCTTTCGCTCGCGGGTTTAATTTCAATGTTCATGAAAAGCCCGTTGGCTTCGCAAGCTTCAATTGCTTCTTCCAGGGTCGGAATCCGTTCTCCGGCCCATTTCTGTGCGGTCAGAGATCCGGCGTCAAGCGTTTTGATTTCTTTGAGCGAGAGACTTGCAACAGGGGATGCGGACTTAACGACACGCCCGAGAACCGGGTCATGGGAGAGGACGGCAGCGCCGTCCGCGGTGAGCATGACATCGGTTTCGATGCCTTGAAAGCAGAAGTGCCGGGCTTCCCGGAATCCGGCCAGCGTGTTTTCGGGAGCCAGTGTTCCGCCGCCGCGGTGCGCTATAAACCGCGGATAAGGCCAATGAGAATTTGGGGCCGCGGCGGAAACACTGGACATGGAACTAACCTCCCTTACGCATCATGTCGAAGAACTCGTTGTTGCTCTTCGTGCTGCGGATTTTATCGAGAAGGAATTCCATTGCCTCAATTTCATCCATGTCGTAAAGAAGTTTTCTGAGAACCCAAACTTTCTGAAGAACGTCGGGCTTGAGGAGCAACTCTTCACGGCGCGTACCGGAGCGGTTCACATTGATGGCCGGGTACACACGCTTTTCGGCGAGACGGCGTTCCAGATGGATTTCCATGTTGCCGGTGCCTTTGAATTCTTCGTAGATGACATCATCCATACGCGAGCCCGTGTCGATCAGGGCCGTTGCAAGGATCGTGAGCGAGCCGCCTTCTTCAATGTTGCGGGCCGCACCGAAGAAGCGCTTCGGACGCTGCAGGGCATTGGCGTCAACGCCGCCCGTAAGGACCTTGCCGGAGCTCGGGATCACGGTGTTGTAGGCGCGCGCAAGACGCGTAATGGAGTCTAGAAGAATGATGACGTCCTTCTTGCTTTCAGCAAGGCGCTTGGCTTTTTCAATGACCATCTCGGCTACCTGGACGTGACGCGTTGCCGGTTCATCAAAGGTGGAAGCCACAACTTCGCCTTTGACGGAGCGCTGCATTTCCGTCACTTCTTCCGGACGTTCGTCGATCAGAAGAACGATCAGAACGCAGTCGGGGTGGTTTGCGGTAATGGCGTGCGCGATGTGCTGCATCAGAACCGTCTTACCGGACTTGGGGCTTGCAACGATGAGGCCGCGCTGGCCCTTACCGATCGGGGCAATGATGTCAATCAGACGCCCCGTGAGGTTTTCCTCACCGCGCATGTTGCGTTCAAGCTGCAGCGGGACGTTGGGGAAAAGCGGCGTCAGGTTTTCAAAAAGCATCCTGTGCTTGACGGCTTCCGGTGCCTGACCGTTGACGGTGTCAACCTTTACAAGCGCAAAGTAGCGTTCGTTGTCTTTGGGCGTACGCACTTCGCCTTCAATGGAGTCGCCCGTGTGCAGATTAAAGCGGCGGATCTGGGAGGGCGAAATGTAGATGTCGTCCGTGGAGGCGAGATAGCTCGTATCGGGACTTCTCAGAAAACCGAAGCCGTCGGGAAGGACTTCAAGGGTACCGTCGCCGAAAATCTGTTCACCGGCTTTGGCGCGTTTTTTGAGAATCGCAAACATGAGTTCCTGTTTGCGCATGCGCTGGGCATTGTCGATCTCAAGCTCCATCGCCATGTCAAGCAACTGGCTGATGTGCAGAGTTTTGAGCTCTGAAAGATGCATTTTTGATGATAGGGAAGAGTGAATCCGCCGTATCCGGATTCAGAAGCCGTATACGGCCACTGAGTGAGGAAGCGGATTCTTAACGCAGGGAACTTCCCGGAAGGCGGGAAGAAAACGGCGCCGCATCGCACGGCGCCGTGACATTTTATCAGCAGTACTGCTCGATAAAGGCGGTGAGCTGGGCACGGCCCAGGGCACCGGTGTGCTGGCCGATGATTTCGCCGTTCTTGTAAACGAGGATGGTCGGGATGCCGCGGATGCCGTTTTCGGTGGCAACCTGGTTGCTTTCATCAACGTTGTACTTGGCAACGACAACCTTACCGGCGTAGGTGTCGGCAGCTTCCTCAAGAAGCGGGCCGAGCATACGGCAGGGGGCGCACCACGGAGCCCAGAAGTCAACAAACACGGGCTTGTCGGCAACCTGCTTGACTTCGGCGTCGAAGTTGGAGTCGTTTACGACACGGATGTTTTCGCTCATTTTTGATGTCCTGTAAAAAGATGGAATTTGGGGAGACGTTTCTGTACCCTGATTGCGCATTTCCGCAGAAAGCCATGAATGCTGCGGCTCTTCGCTAGGTATGGGAATAAGCAGGGACAGACAGAACCTCTCGAATCAAGGGGCTCACGGAACTGCTCTTAAGCATGCGGGCCCGATGCGTTAAATGTGAGATGCACTATACAAAAAAACTGCGGCTCAGACAAGATTGATAGCCTATAGCATCGGTAGACACAGTGAGGCTGAAGTAGGGATAAAGGCCTATTGGAGAAGAGGGAAGACTCAGGGCAAAATTAGAGTTTGGTCGTGCATGGATATTTCCTTCACGGATCCCGATGTGCTGCAGGCGGGAATAACTGCAGGGCAGGCGACAAAGATGATTGTTCCTTTCTCATACTGTGCAGGAGATTTCTTGCAATGAAAAACAAACTTTTTGCTGTGGCCGCTGCGTTGACTGCGGCCGTAACGTCTTTTGCTGCTCAGGCGGCCGAAGAACTGCGTGTCGGGACGCATCCGACGTTTGCGCCGTTTGAATTCATGGATACGCACACCCGTGAGTATGTCGGGTTTGACATGGACCTCATCCGTGAAATCGGCAAGCGCGCGGGCTACGACGTCAAAATCGTCAACATGGGCTTTGACGGTCTGATCCCGGCGCTTTTTTCCGGCACGATTGATATCGCGGCATCCGGCATCACCATCACGGAAGAGCGCAAGAAGAAGGTTGACTTCTGTGATCCTTACTATCAGGCAGGACAGGGCCTTTTGGTCCGCACGGAATCGTCCGGTACCTACAAGGACTTAAAGAGCCTCGAAGGTAAGGTTGTTGCCGTTCAGATCGGCACGACCGGCGCGGATCTTGCCAAAACTATTAAGGGCGCTGAAATCAAGGCCTTTAATACGGGCGCCGAAGCCTTCATGGATCTGAAGATGAGGGGCAGTGAAGCCGTCATCACGGACCGCCCGGTGATCGGCTACTTCATGGTGAAGAACCCGAAGGCCGCCAAGGGGCTGACGCTTCAGAAGACGCGCCTTGATGCCGAGTACTTCGGCTTTGCCGTAAAAAAGGGCAATAAAGCCGTGGCAACGAAAGTCAATGATGCGTTGCGCTCGATGAAGTCGGATGGCACGTATCAGAAGCTCTACCAGAAGTGGTTCGGCCAGGAATAAGACAGCTGTAACCGGTAAAAAAGGGGAGGCGCAGTTGTTCTCTCCTTTTTTGTTGATATTGTTCGGATTTCAGTGTTTGAGTGATCAGGAAGGTGTTCTTCGCCTTCCGCAACGCAGGAAAAACAGTCCTTGCCCGGGAACCGTTATGAGCACGGAAGTAACAAAACATAATGACCAGACGGCCACGCATTTTTGGCGTGCCGATATTACCGGGCTGCGTGCGCTGGCTGTGATTCCCGTCATCCTCTATCACGCCTTTCCGATGCTCGCACCCGGCGGTTACGTCGGCGTCGATATCTTCTTTGTGATTTCCGGGTTTTTAATTTCCGGCATCATCTTCCGGCAGCTGAAGTCCCGTGGAAATGTTTGTTACGGCGACTTTTACGCAAAACGTATCCGAAGGATTCTGCCGAATCTGCTCATTCTCTTTCTCGCGGTTGTTGCTTTCGGATGGTTTGTCCTGCTGCCGCGAGAGTATGAGAGTGTCGCGAGAAGCGTCACAGCAAGCGCGTTTTTTTACCAGAACTTTTCGCTCCTGAAGCGGCTCGGCGACTATTTTGCGCCCGCCGTGGCGCAAAGCCCGCTGATGCACCTCTGGAGTCTGGCGATTGAAGAGCAGTTTTATCTGATTTTCCCCTTGTTGTGCTGGGGCGTGTGGAAAATCAGCAGGAGTCCGCGGATTCTTTTTGCCGTTATCTGCGGCGGTACGCTGCTTTCGCTTATTGCCTGCCTGATGGTTTCGGACAAGACCTTTGATTTTTATTTTCCGCTCACGCGTTTTTGGGAACTCGGGGCCGGCATCATCCTGTCTTTCTGTGTTGAGTTTTACGGACTTAAATCCTCACAGATTCCTTTAGCGGTCAGAAATACGACGTCGGTCATCGGATTCGGCCTGATTCTTTTTTCTGTGGCCGCACTTGGCCACGGTACTGTTTTTCCGGGGTGGGCCACGTTGCTGCCGATTGCCGGTTCACTGCTATTCATCTATTCGGGACACGACGCGCTCATCAACAGGTTCCTGTCGCTTAAACCTTTTGTCTTCATCGGTTTAATCAGCTACTCGCTCTACCTGTGGCATTGGCCGATTCTGTCTTATCTGCATATCGTCATTCTGGAGCCCACGACCTGGCAGCTCGCAGCGGCCCTCTTGGTTGCGTTCCTTTTATCCGTGCTGATTTATGTCGGCGTGGAAAATCCCGTCAGACGAATGACCAAGGGGATTTGGGGCAAAGCCTCTGTTGCCGTGCTTGTGATTCTGCTTTTGGGCTTTTACGGCCTTGGCAAACTGATACGCGCAATGGACGGACTTCCGGACAGACAGGTGCCCATTGTTCAGATGTTCGGTGCGGCCGGCGAAGACTGGGCGGGAAGAGCTGGTATGAAAGATATTTCTCTCGGCGGTGTCGAGGTTTGGGCTACGCCGCAGGAGAACCGGCAGATTCTTTTTATCGGTGACTCGCATACCCAGCAATATGCGCCCAGAGCACAGGCCTTGGCGGAAAAGACCAACGTAGGTTCGGTATTTTTCACTGTCCCCGGGTGTCTGACGGTGCCAGGTGTTCCGGGAGAAATCACAAGGGCACGTACTGAGGAATGCGGCAACTTTGCGAAAAATCTGGAGAAGGTTTTAGCCGCGCATAAATTCAGAAAAGTTGTTTTCTCCGGCAAATTCGGCGGTTATGCATTCCAGACGGCAGTCAGTATCGAAAACGGGCAGAAGAGACTGCTGGGGCCCGAGTTTTTGGCGCAGGGCGTCAAAGCGCTCAGAGATTTGGTTGAAAGAGTCAGTCCGGAAACCGAGTTTGTCGTTATTTTGGACAGCGCCTGGCTTGACAGGGGAGCCGCAAAATTCGGCATAACAAACCGCCTGGATCTTTCTGACATAAAACCGGGATTTGAAGTCCAACCGGATCAGCTGTGGCTCAGGGGCAACGAGACCGTCAGAAAGGCGCTTGAAGGGAATGCCACTTTCATAGACGGTTCCGCTTATCTTTGTCCTTAGGGGCTCTGTGGGTTTGACTGGCTTATTGACACCGATCACCTGCGCGCGTCCTATGTGCGCAACCGTGCGGTGTGGCTCGATCCGGTGTTTGAGGATTTAAAGTAAGTGGGGTTTCTGCTGAAACTTCATTTGTCGGGATTGTTCAAAGTCCGTTTTTTCCCTACAATGCGCACTCGGCGGGTCCCCTCGCATGAAAGCTCTGTGAACCTGGTCAGGTCGGGAACGAAGCAGCCACAGCGGAAGTCTTTCAGTGCCGAGGATAAGGCTCGCCGTTTTTGTATCTTCAAAAAACTGCCGATCGGCTCCTCCGTGCCTTAAACTCTCCGCTGCAACCGATGCTCGGCGTAAAGCCAGCCGGGTATTGCTGAGGTCACCTTTTCAGGATCGTTTTCATGAGTTACCAGGTACTTGCCCGCAAATGGCGTCCGCATGACTTTGACAGTATGGTCGGTCAGGATGCCGTTGTTGCGGCACTTAAGCATGCACTGGACGAAAACCGTCTGCATCATGCCTACCTTTTTACCGGCACGCGCGGCGTGGGTAAGACAACGCTCTCCCGTATTCTTGCGAAGTGCCTTAACTGCACGGGAGAAGACGGCAAAGGGGGCGTGACCTCGCACCCCTGCGGCAAGTGCGAAGCCTGTCGGGCGATTGACGAAGGGCGTTTCGTTGACTACATCGAAATCGACGCAGCCTCCAACCGCTCCGTTGAAGAGATGACCGCGCTTTTGGAGCGCGCGATGTACGCTCCCACGCAGGGCCGCTACAAGGTCTACATGATCGACGAAGTGCATATGCTCACAACGCATGCCTTTAACGCCATGTTAAAGACCCTGGAAGAGCCGCCGGAGTATGTGAAGTTCATTCTCGCCACAACTGATCCTCAGAAAGTGCCGATGACGGTGCTTTCCCGCTGCCTGCAATTTAACTTGCGCAATATGTCGCCGCAGGCCGTGGCCGATCACATGGAAAATATTCTCAAGCAAGAGGGAATCGAAGCCGAACGATCAGCCCTTTTGTTGCTCGGTAAATGCGCGCGCGGTTCCATGCGCGATGGGTTGAGCCTTCTGGATCAGGCAATTGCTTATGCAGCGGGTCCCGTGACACTTAAATCCGTGCGTGAAATGCTGGGTGTCATCGGGGACGAGGCCCTTGTTGACCTCATGATGCATGTGGCTTCCGGCAACACGCAGGCGGCGCTTGCTGAAGCCGAAAAGTTGGGTTCCGAAGGGCTTTCCTACACGGAAGCCGTGCGGGCGATGGCGGGGCTTTTGCACCGCGTGGCTTTGGTACAGCGTGTGCCGGAACTTCTGGACGATGAAGACACGACGTCTGCCGGCATCAGGGCTCTGGCAAAAGCCATGACCCCGGAAGAAGTGCAGCTCGATTACCAGATTGCACTGCAGGCACGCAACGATATGCCGCTCGCGCCGGACGAATATGCCGGCTTTACGATGGCCATTCTCCGGATGATGGCGTTTAGGCCGGCGGGAACGCGCCTCGGCCTTAAGGTACCGGAAAAGAAGGAAACGGCAACGACTCCTGCGGCAACCGCTGCTGCAGCTGCGGCGCCGGTTCAGCCGGCAGAACCTAAACCGCAGGTTGCGCCTGAAATCGCCGAACCACCGGCGGAGCATGAACCCGACATTGTCGAACCCAACATTTCGGATATGCCGCCGCCCTGGGAGGACGACGGGGGAGAGCACGGCGCCGGTTAAGTCACTGCACACCAAAAGCCCTGAGGTGATACCGCTTCCGCAGGAAGTCCACCCTTCGGCGCTTTTGCTTAACTGGCGCGAACTGCTGTGCAGAACCAGTCTTAAGGGACTGGCAAAAGAAGTGGCCGCTTCAAGCGCCGTGGATGAGCTCGATGACCATCACGTGCTCCTGGCGGTTGCCTCACAGACGCTGGTCAACGAAGCCATTCAGCAGGAAATCCGTGAGGCCCTCGAGAAAGCGCTCGGACACCCCTTTGCCGTGCATTTTGCGCCGCGGGAAAGATCTCAGGATGAGCCAAGCGTCTCACTTTTAGTGGAAACGGAACGGCGAAAGGCGCGTCTTGCGATGATCACGGCCTTCAAAAGTGATCCTTTTGTGCAAAAATGCGTGCAACTACTACAGGCGAAAGTCATTGATGCCTCGGTGAGGGATATGACGGACGCTGAAATTAAGGAAACAGAGACTTATGCGTGGAAACATTCAGGGACTGCTGGCGCAGGCCCAGAAAATGCAAAAAAACGTTGAGCGCCTTCAGGCTGAGCTCGGCAACATTGAAGTGACCGGTGAAGCCGGTGCGGGCGCCGTGAAAATCACGATCACCTGCAAGCACGAAGCCCGGCGCGTTGAAATCGATCCGAAGCTTCTTTCGGGCGATCCTGATGACAAGGAAATGCTCGAAGACCTCGTGGCAGCTGCCATTAATGATGCAGCGCACAAGGCCGAGGCCCTTTCGCAGCAGAAGATGAAGGAAGCCACGGCGGGGTTGCCGTTGCCCCCCGGGTTCAAGCTCCCCTTCTGATTGCATTAAGAAACAAGAAAACCCGGTGCGGATGGCGATTCTCTCAGCCATTTGGCGCCGGGATTTTTTATCATTCGCTTTTTCTGATTTATTCCTTTGAGATCATCGTCGTATGAGTAGCTGGGTTGATGTCCTGGTTTTGGCCTTTCTCTTTTTTATGAACGGCGTTTTCGCGATGAGCGAAATTGCGCTCGTCACGAGCCGCCGTGCGCGTCTGCAGGTGATGTCTGAGGACGGAGACAAGAGGGCCGATACAGCGTTGAAACTCCAGAGTGACCCGACCTGGGCGCTTTCCACCATTCAGGTGGGGATCACCTCCATCGGCATTCTCTCCGGTATTGTGGGCGAGTCGGCACTTGCAAAACCCCTTGCGGATTTTCTGATGGGCTTCGGCATTTCGCCGGAAACTTCAAAACTCATCGGCATCGTCACGGTGGTGGTGCTTGTCACTTACTTCTCCATTGTGTTCGGTGAACTGGTTCCCAAGCGCCTGGGACAGGTCAATCCCGAAACCGTTGCCTGCCGTGTCTCGGGTTCTTTGAAGCTCCTTTCCGTCGTGATGAGCCCCTTTGTGAAGCTTCTTTCCGTTTCCACCGAAGGCATGCTCAAGCTTTTCGGTCAGTCCGGGAAAGACCAGGCAAGCGTCACGGAAGAAGAAATTCACGCGATGATTGAAGAAGGCAGTGAATCAGGCGTCATCGACATGTCTGAGCGCGATATGGTGCGTAACGTCTTCCGTTTAGACGACCGTCAGGTGGGTTCGCTGATGACGCCGCGCGCGGACATTGAATGGATCGATCTTGAAGACAGCCAGGAAGAAAACGTCCGCAAGGTGCAGACTTCGATGAGTTCGCGCCTGATTGTCGCAAGCGGCAGCCTCGATGACATCAAGGGCTACTGTACGACGCGCTCCCTGCTGCAGCAGATGCTTGAGGGCGGAAAACCCGACTTCATGAGTAACCTCACGCCGGCCACTTATGTGCCGGAATCCCTTTCCGGGATGGAATTGCTGGAGCAGTTCAAAGTGACGGATACGCAACTTGCGCTTGTTGTGGACGAGTACGGCGGCGTGGTGGGGTTGGTTACGCCGCGCGACCTTCTGGAAGCGATTGCCGGTGAATTTAAGCCCGCAACGACGGATGACGCCTGGGCGGTGCCCCGCAACGACGGCTCGTGGTTTTTGGACGGCATCATTCCCGTCCCCGAATTAAAGGACTGTCTGCAGATTAAGGCGGTGCCCGAAGAAGAGCAGGGGCGTTACAACACATTGTCCGGCATGATGATGGTGCTTCTCGCGCGGCTTCCGAAGACCGGCGACGTTGTGCGCTGGGCCGGCTGGAAGTTTGAAGTTGCCGACATGGACGGGCGCCGTATTGACAAGGTGCTCGCAACGCCGATCCGCGCCGATATCAAGCCGACTGACGTTTCTGCCGTGCGTACCGGAACAACCGCTGTTGCCGCTCAGGCTGCTGTCGGAGAAGCCAAAGCTAAACCCGCCAACAAAACGGTCTGAGGATAGAGAATGCAATGGATTGAAGCGCTTCAGGCGGCTTTTTTAGGAATTGTCGAGGGGCTCACGGAGTTTCTGCCGGTGAGTTCCACCGGGCACCTCATCATCGCGGGTGACCTCATCGGGTTTCACACGGGGCCCTCCGCGGACACCTTTTACATTGCAATTCAGGCGGGCGCCATTGTTGCCGTGTGCTGGCACTACCGGGAGAGGATTTTCGCGATTATGAGAAACCTCTTTGTGCCCGGGAAAGAGCAGCGGCTCGCCGTGAACACCGTGATCGCCTTTATTCCGGCGGCTTTCCTCGGGGTACTCCTTTCCTCAACGATTAAAGCCTACCTCTTTAATCCGGCGGCGGTAGCAGCGGCCCTTATCGTAGGCGGCATTCTGATTCTCTGGATTGAACGTGCTCATGAAAAAAGCGGCAAGGCGCCGCGCGTGGCCTCCATGGACGACATGACCTGGAAGGACGCGGTGAGCGTGGGACTGATGCAGTGTTTTGCCCTTATTCCCGGCACCAGCCGCTCGGGCGCAACGATTATCGGGGGACTTGTTTTGGGGCTCTCGCGCAAAGCGGCCACGGAATTCTCGTTTTTCCTTGCGATCCCGACGATTTTCGGCGCAACAGTCTACGACCTCTATAAAAGCCGTGAGGTGCTCTCTGTTGATGTGCTGCCGTCCGTTGCCATCGGCTTTGTGGTGAGCTTTTTCTCCGCCATCCTCGTGGTGCGGTGGCTGCTGCGCTTTGTGAGTACGAACGACTTCCGCGTGTTCGGCTGGTACCGCATTGTCTTCGGTATCGTGGTCCTTGCGCTTTGTGCAGCAGGCCTTGCGGACTTCTGAAGATAAACGCAGATAAACAAAAGCCCGGCGTCAAAACCGGGCTTTCGCGTTTTCAGCCGAAACGTTTCTTACGCTTCGCCTTTGGCATGACGGTCCTTAAAGATCGCTTCCCAGCGCTCCACCTGCTTTAAGACCTGGTTGGGAGCCGTGCCGCCCACGTGGTTGCGTGCGGCAACAGACCCTTCAAGCGTGAGAACCTTATAGACGTCATCGGTGATTACGTCGCTGTAGCTTCTGAGATCGTCAAGCGAGAGTTCCGCAATGTCGCAGCCCGCTTCGGAGGCGTGACGCACGACGCGCCCCACGATGTCGTGCGCGGTACGGAACGGTACGCCGCGGCGGGTGAGGTAGTCGGCAAGGTCTGTGGCGGTGGGGTAGCCGGCCGCTGCAGCCTTACGCATCTGTTCGCGGTTGGGGACGACGCCCGCCATCATTTCGATGAAGGCGCGCAGCGTGTCTTTGACGGTGTCAATTGCGTCAAAGACCGGTTCCTTGTCTTCCTGCAGATCCTTGTTGTAGGCAAGAGGCAGCCCCTTCATGAGCATGGCCATGGAGATGAGGTCGCCCACCACACGCGCGCACTTGCCGCGGGCGGTTTCGGGGACGTCCGGATTTTTCTTCTGCGGCATGATCGAAGACCCCGTCGTAAAGCGGTCGGGGAGCTTCACAAAGGAGAAGGGCTGGCTGATCCAGTAGACGAGCTCTTCGGAAAGGCGCGAGATGTGCACCATGATGAGGCTCGCGGCCGAAGTAAATTCAATGCCGAAGTCGCGGTCGCTTACGGCGTCCAGCGAATTCTGCGCAACAGCTTCAAACCCGAGGAGCTTTGCACTGTACTCGCGGTCAATGGGGTAGGTGGTGCCGGCTAAAGCCGCAGCGCCTAAGGGCGAGCGGTTCACACGGTGACGGAGGTCAGACATACGCTCGCGGTCGCGTTCAAACATTTCGACGTAGGCAAGCATGTGGTGCCCGAACGTGACGGGCTGCGCCACCTGCATGTGCGTAAAGCCCGGCATGATCGTGTTGTATTCCTTGTGGGCCTGCGCAACGAGTACTTCCTGAAGGTGATCGAGCAACCGAATGATCTCATCGATTTCGCCCCTCAGATAGAGACGAATGTCGGTAGCCACCTGGTCGTTGCGGCTGCGGCCCGTGTGAAGGCGTTTGCCGGCGTCACCGATCAGGGCCGTAAGGCGCGCTTCAATGTTGAGATGCACGTCTTCGAGCTCAAGCTGCCAGAGAAACTTGCCGGTCTTGATTTCATCGGTGATCGTGGCCATGCCGCGGCGGATGTCGGCAAGATCCTGTTCGTTGATGACGCCGCACTTTGCGAGCATTGCCGCGTGCGCGAGCGACCCCTGAATGTCGGCCATCGCCATGCGCTTATCGAAACTCACCGACTGCGTGTATCGGAGCACGAACTCGGAAACGGGTTCAGAGAAGCGGCCTGACCAAGCTTCTTTCTTGGCGTGCAGGGGATCGGCGGAGTTGTTGTGCTCTTGAGTCATAGCGGAGAGTCCGGCAGTGTGCGGCCAATTGCCGCGGTAAGGGATTGTGCGGCCGGGGTAATCCGGTCAAAATCCGTGGAAAAACGCGCATTCTAGCAAAAAGCACCCGATCAAAACTAGGTGTAATTGCCTGATCAGCTGTGGAATTTTGTGCTTCTGACCGTATCACGGGAAGATTCTGCGGGTGCTTTTCCGCAGGGTCGCGGGCAGTAAGGTTTGCGCAATGACGGCTTGATACAATTCCCAAATTGTCTGCGTCCGGAGTACAGAAAGGTCCGGCGCAAAAAGAAAGAGCAAAGGAGAAAAGGTTCATGGCTGATCTGCAGCATTGCGTTATCGCCACGCGTGAAAGTCCGCTGGCGATGTGGCAGGCACTTCATATTCAGGACAGGCTTAGAAAGCACTATCCGAAGGCGCAGGTGGATATTCTCGGTATGACCACCCGCGGCGATCAGATCCTTGACAAGACCCTCTCCAAGGTGGGCGGCAAGGGCCTTTTTGTGAAGGAACTCGAAGCCGCGATGCTTGCGGGTGAAGCAGACCTTGCCGTGCATTCCTTAAAGGACGTTCCGATGGAGCTCCCCGAAGGCTTCGTGCTTGCCGCAGTCTGTACGCGCGAAGATCCGCGTGACGCCTTTGTAAGCCCCAGGTACGAGCGTCTTGAAGACCTGCCGGACGGCGCCAAGGTCGGAACCGCGAGCCTTCGCCGTGAACTCATGATCCGTTCGCGCTTTCCGAAGTTAAACGTGGCTTCGATCCGCGGTAACGTCGGTACGCGCCTCTCGAAGCTCGATCGGGGTGATTTTGATGCGCTCGTGATGGCAGGTGCCGGCTTAAAGCGTCTGGGCTTATCGGATCGTATCCGCCATTTCATTGAACCGGCTGAGAGTCTTCCTTCGCCGGGGCAGGGCGCCCTGGGTATTGAAGTGAGGGCTGACAACAAGGCAATCCTTGAAGCCCTTCAGTTTTTAAACGACACCGAAACCCGTGCCTGTACGATGGCCGAGCGCGCTGTCTCTCGCGCGCTGGGCGGCTCCTGCCAGGTGCCTTTGGCGGCTTACTGCATTGTTGATAAGGGCGAGTTGTGGCTCAGAGCGCACGTGGGTGACCACCGCACCGGGGAATGCATCCGGACCGAGGCCCGAGGCGCTTTTGCCGATCCCGAGGGCCTTGCCGCCACGGTTGTGGCATTACTCGAAAAGCAGGGTGCGCGTGCGCTTCTTGAGAAAGTTCTCAGAGAAACGGCCGCCTGAGTCAGAAGCTCGTTAACAATCCAAACACAGAGAAGAATGTCAGGGAGTTCTGTTGAAAACAAGCAGCGGCCGGTGATTCTGACGCGCCCCGGCGCGGCAAACGACCGGCTGGCCGATCTTTTGGAATCCGACGGCGTTGAGAAAGTCTGGCGCTGGCCCGCTTTCACGATCACGCTGCCCGAGGATCAGGACATCGTGTCGGACCGCTTTGCGCATTTGGACGATGTGCAGATGGTGGTGATGGCCTCTCCTGCCGCAGTCGCTGCGGTCGCTCATTGGGTGCGCCGCTGGCCCGAGCACATTACGCTTGCCACAGTCGGTGAAGGTACGGCTAAAGTCATTAAGGCAGCCTGGGGGGATGACGTCAAGGTTCTCTTCCCCAAGGGTGACGCTGAGCACTCCGGCAGCGAAGCGCTTTTTGCGCTCGTTAAAAAGACGGGCGTTCCGATGCGCGTTTTGATTGCGCGCGGGCAGACCGGGCGCGAGTGGTTAAGCGACCAGCTGATTGCGCTCGGAGCCGACGTCGAAAAACTTGCCTGCTACGTGCGTGTGCCGATTGAATTGAATCCCCGGCAGATCCGGGATCTGGAAAAGGCCGTTAACGGTCCGTCTCCCATCGTGTACCTCACGAGTTCCGACTCAGTTGCAACGATGCTTCATGCCGTAAAGGTTGTGCCTGGCGCGCGCGAGTGGTTCTTAAAGGGCGCCGCGGTCACGATTCATCCCCGCTGTGCGGAGCGCTTAAAAGAAGCAGGGTTCGAGCACATTGAAATCACTGGGACGGACGATGAGCGCGTGAGAGGCCACATCTGCGCAAACCTTTACGCGTAAGGCGGTGCAACGGAAATTTGCAAAATTGCCTGTAATTACAGGTTCCTTTTTTCCGTTGCGGCGCCTTTTGCACTAAAATACGCCCCCTTTCGGAATGCATCATCTTTTATGGGGCCTTGTTTGACGGGCCGGATGCGTTTCTTTTACAGAATTTTTTAGCAGAGTGTCATAAAAATGGGTCTTGCCCGAGTGACTGCCGGCCGTGATGTGCCGCATGACTTTAACGTGATCGTTGAAATTCCGGCGAATTCCGATCCCATCAAGTATGAAGTGGACAAGGAGTCCGGCGCCCTTTTCGTGGACCGCTTCGTCGGTACCGCAATGCGCTATCCCTGCAACTACGGCTACATTCCGCAGACGATTGCCGATGACGGTGACCCGGTTGACGTGTGTGTTCTGACGCCTTTTGCGCTTACCGCCGGCACCGTGATCCGCTGCCGTCCGATCGCCGTTCTCGTGATGGAAGACGAAGGCGGTATTGACTGGAAGATCCTTGCAGTGCCCGTCAACAAGGTCTGCATGCGTTATTCCACCTGGAAGTCCGCTGACGACGTTCCCGCAGACGAACTCGATCAGATCCGTCACTTCTTCGAGCACTACAAGGATCTCGAACCGGGTAAGTGGGTGAAGGTGAAGGGCTGGAAGACTGCCAAGGACGCTGAAGAACTCATCATGGCCGGTGCCAAAGCCTACGAAGAAATGGACGTGAAGCCCAAGACCGCTTAATTTTCGGTTTTGAGCTCCCGGTAAAGCCCGCGGCGAACAGAGAATTCTCGTTTTCTTTGTTTGTGGCGGGCTTTTCGCTATTGTGTCATCTGTGCCGTTGTTTGCTTTGAGACTTCTTTCACAAAACGCCATGCAGACCAAAGAACCGATAAGGTGCGCGCTCTATCAGATGAACCCAAAAGTCGGTGACTTTAGGGGAAACGCTGAGAAAATTTTGTCGGTGGCCCGAAAGGCGGCCGATGCGGGTTGCTCGCTTCTTGTGACGCCCGAAATGAGCCTTGTGGGCTACCCCGCGGAGGACTGGCTTTTAAGAGACGACTTTTGCGCGAAGGCCCGGGCGGAACTTCAGCGGCTGGCGGAAAAACTCGCAGACTTCCCGGATCTGGCCGTCCTGGTCGGCGTGCCGGAAGTCGCAGAGGGACATCGCTTTAACAGCATTGCGGTCCTCAGAGCAGGCTGCATCGAGGCCCTTTGCCGCAAGCAGCATCTTCCAGAGTACGGTGTGTTTGACGAGACCCGCATCTTTACGCCGGGCAACAACACAACGGTCGTAACGGTCGAAGGCGTCAAAGTCGGCCTTTGCATCTGTGAAGACCTCTGGTACCCGGACGTCGCTCAAAAAGCTAAAGCGATGGGCGCCGAGATCCTTGTTGCCTGTAACGCGAGCCCCTACGAAGCGGGTAAGGCACGTCAGAGGGAGCGCACTGTCGTAGGACATGCCGCAGCCGCAGGGCTCGGCCTCATTTACGTCAACTGCACGGGCGGGCAGGACGAACTCATTTTTGACGGCGCGAGTTTTGTTTCCGATGATCAAGGAACGATCGGCCTGCGCCTTACGGCGTTTGACGAGGAATTCGCCGTTTTTGAGACGGCTCACAGTTATGAAGCGGTTGCGGTTTCCGAAGAAACTCCGGAATCCGAGCTTTATAAGGCGCTCACCTTGGCCGTGAGAGACTACGTGAGAAAGAGCGGGTTTACCGACGTGGTGCTCGGGCTCTCCGGCGGCATTGACAGCGCCGTGGTGGCAGCAGTAGCTGTCAAAGCACTGGGGGCAGAGCACGTGCACGCCGTCATGATGCCCACGCGCTTTACGGCGGATTTAAGCGTCACGGAAGCGAGGAAGCTTGCCTCCAACCTCGGCATCCACTACGTCGTGCGGCCCATTGAACCGCTTTTTGCTGCCTTTGTCTCAGAGCTCTCCGCGGACTTCAAGGACCGAAAGCCCGATGTGACCGAAGAAAACCTGCAGGCCAGAATCCGCGGCGTTTTGCTCATGGCCTATTCCAACAAGTTCGGGCAGCTGGTGCTCACAACAGGAAACAAGTCCGAAACGGCCGTGGGGTATTCCACGCTCTACGGCGACACGGCGGGGGCCTTTGCGCCTATTAAGGATGTCTTTAAGACCCGTGTCTGGACTCTGGCCCGAGAGATCAACAGGGAAGCGGGTTTTGAACTCATCCCTGAAACAATCATTACGCGTGCGCCGAGCGCTGAGCTCCGCGAAGGGCAAACCGATCAGGATTCGCTTCCGGATTACGCAGAACTCGATGCCATTCTTGCGCGCTACACGGAAAAGCGCGAGGATGAAAAGACCATTGCCCGAGAAACAGGGTTACCCGAGAGTCTCGTGCACCGCATCGTGACATTGATTCACAAAAATGAATACAAACGGCGCCAGAGCCCGCCGGGCCCCAAAGTTTCAGCGCTTGCCTTCGGCCGCGACTGGCGCTTTCCGATTACAGCAAAGATTTAATTTTCCTTGAGGACATAAAAAATGAAACTCGTTGTCGCTATCGTCAAACCTTTTAAGCTCGATGAAGTGCGTGAGGCACTCGCTGACATCGGTGTGAACGGCCTTACCGTGACGGAAGTGAAGGGCTTTGGCCGTCAGAAGGGTCACACGGAGCTTTACCGCGGCGCCGAATACGTGGTGGATTTTCTGCCCAAGGTAAAGATTGAAGCCGCTGTCGCCGATGACCTCGTCGAGCGGTGCCTTGAAGCCATCCAAAAGAGTGCACGTACCGGCAAGATCGGTGACGGCAAGATCTTTGTGTTCGATGTGGAGCAGGTGATCCGTATCCGCACCGGTGAAACGGGCGAAGCGGCTGTTTAATTGTTCTAAGGGGCCCGCTGAGTACTTCGGGCCCCTCATTCATAAGGGCGTGTTAATGCCCGGGGTGAGTCTCGCCCTTAAGAAGCCGCTCGCCGATTTGGACGAGCTGGTCAACATGCTGATCAATGGTCTGCATGCAGACCGGATCAATGTACTGCTGATAGGGCGGCTCAAGTCTGATGGGATTTTTTCTTACGTCTTCCATCACGTCGCTTAAGGCTTTGAGCGAATGCACGTCAAAGCTTCTCAGCGACCGGCTGTCCAAAACCTCGCAGCACCCGATGGTGTTGCCCATGATGGACGGCGTGCCGTTCCAGACGCTTTCAAGCCCCGCCGTTCCCAGGGGATCGTAAAAGCTCGCAAGAATGGTGTAGTCGCAGGCCTGGTAGAGCTTCTGCATTTCTTTGCAAAAACCAATGTACTTGACGTTTTTGTATTTGCCCTTCACAGGCCGCCCGGCAACGATGAGCGTTTCCGGATATTCCGTTTTTTCAAAGTAGGTTTTCAGCAGTTCAAAGCCCTTGCGTTTGTGGCTTGAGGAGGGAAAGAGAAAGAGGGTTCTGTCTTTCGGGAGCCCGAACTCTTCCCTTAAGGCTGCTTTATCCATGGAAGCAGTCAAGGGCTTAAAGGTCTGGGGCGGATAGATGACGGCAATTTTCTCTGCGGGCAGCCCGTAGTACTTTTGCAGTTCAATATTCATCGTGTTGGCGTGCGCCACGACAAACTTACATTCGGCGTATTCCCGTTTTTCGAGATTAATGATCCATTTGTCCCAAAAAGAGGGCGTGCGGCCCATCGCTTTTAAAAAGCCGATGTGGTTGCCCCCGCAGACAACGATCTCAGCCGAGCCCGAAAGGCAGCAGGCGATGGTAAAGGCGACTTCAGTCCGTGCTTTTTCCTTACGAAGCCAGGAATTAAAGTACGCGACATGGAGTTTGTTCGGTAGCCATCGCCAGTTCATCGGGCAGACGTGAACTTCGCAATGCGGGTACGCCGGCAGCGTCGGATCGGCCGACATGGTGAAAATGACCGGTGTATGCCCTTTTCGGATCAGGGCTTCAATCAGGTTCAGAGCGTACTGCTCCATTCCGCCGGATCGTGCAAAGCAATTACAGGTGACGCCGATTCGCATAGTGTTGCCGAAGGGTTAAATGCTGATAAAAGAAAAGCCCGCCGCAGGACGCGCCCGAGGCAGGCTTAAATTCTACTGTTTAGAGAACTGAAACCGTCTCTTATTCAACAGTACGCGTACCGATCACTTCGATCACGGCGCGGCGGTTCGGAGCGAGGCAGTCAATGAGATCAGCCTTCGTCTTGATGTCGCCGGCCTTGCTGGGATTCGGGCAGTCAACAACCGGATCAGCGGTGCCGCGGCCTTCGGTCTGGATGCGGGTCGTGTCAACCCCCTTCATGCCGAGGTAGTCACGCACGGATTCGGCGCGTGCGAGGGAGATCTTTTGGTTGTAGGCTTCGGAGCCCAGGCGGTCAGCGTAACCGGTGGCAAGCACGACTTCGAGGTCCATGCCGGCCATACGGCTCACGAGCTGGTCAAGAAGAACCTGACCGGCAGCGGAGAGGTTCACGCTGTCAAAGCCAAAGAGCATATCGGCGGAAAGCGTCACCTTGGCGGTTGTGGGAGCGGTCACCGGAGCCGCAGCGGTCTTGCCGCAGGCTTCCGCGGAGAGGATGTCCTTGTCGCAGGTGCAGCCGGCGCCTTCGGGACCGGCCTGTTCAGCCAGAGCCGGAGTCCAGAAACCTGTACGCCAGCAAAGGCCGAACGGATTCATGACGGTGGCGTTGGTGGAATTGACAACGTAGGGGTTCACGGGAGCAGCCGTGCTAACACCGGTCGTTGCAATCAAAGCCGCGGCAATCAGACCGCCGATCTTGACAGAAGTTTTCATTTCCTTTTCCTTCAAAAAATAGGCACTGTTTGCAGCGTCCACACACCGGCGGGAAATACGGCCGCCGGACCCGAAAAACGGGAAGATGAGCCGCGGGCGCAGTGCTACGCCTGCGGCAGATATAGTTCTGACTTATGCCATTGTGCCCTAAAAAACGGCCAATGTGGTAGAAATCGGCCTGATTTGTGTGTCGGCACAGTCTGCGTGTCTCACTTTTCAACGGTGAAGCCCTGTTTGAGGGCCTTACGGACGCGGAAACGGGTGAGGAGAAACGCGGGTTAAAACGGTAAAATAAATCGTTTTCCGCCGGCAAAGAATCTTTTCCGGCATTTTTAGGGTTGTCAGACACAAACAGAGCTCAGTATGGATCAGGACACCAACGACAATCAGAATCACGACGAAAGCGGATCGATCAACGACGGCGAAGCCAACGGCATGCCGATTTCCTATTCCCTTGAAACGCTTCCCGTGACGCTGGAAACGGAAATGAAGCAGGCTTACCTCGATTACGCCATGAGTGTGATCGTGGGCCGTGCTCTTCCTGATGTGCGTGACGGCTTTAAGCCCGTGCACCGCCGCGTTCTGTACGCGATGCACCAGCTCAACAACACCTTCAATAATCCCACCAAAAAGTGCGCGCGTGTTGTGGGTGACGTGATCGGTAAGTACCACCCGCATGGCGACCAGGCTGCCTACCAGACGCTGGTGCGCCTCGCGCAGGACTTTTCGATGCGCTATCCGCTTGTTTCCGGTCAGGGTAACTTCGGTTCCATTGACGGCGACGGGGCGGCCGCCATGCGTTACACGGAGTGCCGTCTTGCGCAGATTGCGGACTCCATGCTGGACGACCTCGACGAAGACACCGTCGACTTTGTTCCGAACTTTGATAACTCCGAAAAAGAACCGGTGGTGCTCCCTGCGAAACTTCCGAACCTTCTGGTGAACGGTTCTGCGGGTATTGCGGTCGGTATGGCAACGAACATTCCGCCGCACAACCTCGGAGAAACCGTGGACGCGTGCCGCCATCTTCTGCATCACCCGGACGCAAGCGTTGACGAACTGATTGCCAAGATGCCCGCTCCAGACTTTCCCACGGGGGGCATCATCTTTGGTCTCAAGGGCGTGCACGAGGGCTACCGCACCGGGCGCGGGCGCGTTGTGATCCGCTCGCATACGCACTACGAAGAAACGAAGACCGGGCGCCAGGTTCTGGTCGTTGACGACATCCCGTATCAGGTCAATAAGAAGGTGCTCGTTGAAACCATCGCCCGCCTGATGCACGACAAGAAGATCGAAGGGATTTCGGAACTTCGTGACGAGTCGTCGCAGAACGTGCGCATCGTGATGGAACTTAAGCAGGGCGCTTTTGGTGAGGTGATCCTCAACCAGCTCTATAAGCTCACGATGCTGCAGACCTCGTTCGGCATGAACATGGTGGCGCTCGTGGACGGCCAGCCGCGCCTATTAAACCTCCGTCAGATCATTGAGTCGTTTTTGAGACACCGCCGCGAGGTTGTAAACCGCCGCACGATCTTCAGGCTCAACAAAAACCGTATGAGGGGCCACATTTTGGAAGGCCAGGCGGTGGCTTTGTCCAACATCGATGAGTTCTTAAACGTCATTAAGACGGCGCCGACCCCGGCAATTGCCAAGCAGCAGCTCATGGCGCGCGCCTGGGAATCGGCGCTCGTCACGTCGCTTCTCACCGGTGTTGGTGACCCGTCGGCCTATATGCCCGAGGACGCCGAAGCCGGTTGCGGGCTTGATAAGGACGGGCGCTACCACTTAAGCGGCGTTCAGACCGACAAGATTCTGCAGATGGCGCTGCAGAAATTGACGGGCCTTGAGCAGGACAAATTAAACGACGAATACCGCGAATGCCACGCTCAGATTGCGGATCTTCTGGATATCCTCGCGCGCCCCGAGCGCGTGATGGCGATCATGGACGCGGAACTTGAAGAGTTGAAGACGAAGTGGGGCGACGCGCGCCGCTCTGAAATCGATAATTCAAGCGACCCGAACTTCAATCCCCTCGATTTTGTCGCCAACGAAAACGTTGTTGTGACGCTCTCGCGTGAGGGCTACATCAAGCGCTTGGCGCTCGCCGAATACCGTGAACAAAAGCGCGGCGGCACGGGTAAGCGCGCTGCGAAGATGAAGGAAGGCGATGTCATTGAACAGGTGTTTGTCGCCAACACCCACGGTAAGGTGCTCTGCTTCAGTAACCTCGGCCGCGTTTATTCTTTGGACGTCTACCTCATCCCGGAAGGCGCCCGCGCGAGTAAAGGCAAGGCGATCGTGAACCTTCTGCAGTTGATGCCCGAAGAAAAGATCACGATTGCGCTTCCTGTGACCGCGTTTGAGGCTGATCACTTCGTCTTTATGGCAACCGCCAAGGGCGTTGTGAAGAAGACGCCGCTTACCGAGTTCGAGCAGGTGAAGCGCGCCGGCAAGGCTGCGATCAGTCTCGATGAAGGTGACAGCCTGATTGGGGTTGCCATCACCGACGGTAAGCACGATGTGATGCTCTTTTCGGACGCCGGCAAGGCCGTGCGCTTTGATGAAGCCTGCGTGAGAAGCCTCGGCCGTACGGCCCGCGGTATGGGCGGCATGAGGCTTGAGGGCGAAGACCGTGTGATTGCCCTTTTGGTGGCTGAAGACGACACGCAGATGGTTCTCACAGCCTGCGAAAACGGCTACGGTAAGTGCACGCCGATCAGCGAATACACGCGTCACGCCAGAAACACCAAGGGCATGATCGCGATTGCCACGACGGAACGTAACGGCCGCGTGATCGGGGCAGTGCTCGTGCACGAAAATGACTCCGTGATGTTCTTGTCGGAGTCGGGCAACATCGTGAGGAGCCCCGTCTCCGACGTGCGTGTCACCGGGCGCGCCGCACAGGGCGTGACGCTCATGGATGTGAGGGGCGATGACCGGCTCATTCACATCGTGCGCGTGGCCGAAGACGACCTCGATAACGAGGGCGAAGGCGGCGAGGGTGACGGTGAAGCGGGAGCCGCTCAGACGGGTGCTGAGGATCAGGAAACGGCGGAGAACGAAACGACCGCACCTGACACACCGTCAGACACTACCGACAACAACTAAGTAAACCCCAAAGCCGGTCTTTCATGGCGAAAGGCCGGCTTGCCGACTGCAGGGCGGACGTCACGCTTTAACCCGCGGCAGTCAGTCAGAGTAAACGTGAAGGGAGAAAACTCATGAACCGTGTGTATAACTTCTCAGCGGGCCCGGCGGTGCTGCCGCTGGAGGTTCTGGAAGAAGCCTCGCGTGAACTGCCGAACTTTCACGGGCAGGGGATGAGTATTCTCGAAATGAGTCACCGCGGGGCCACCTATTCGGCGATTCATGAAGAAGCCCGGACGAACCTCAGAGAGCTCCTCGCAATCCCTGAAACGCACGATATTTTGTTTCTGCAGGGGGGCGGTCACCTGCAGTTTGCAATGGTTCCTCTGAATCTTCTCGGAGCCGCTGCGGAAGCCACTTATATCGTTAACGGCGTCTGGTCTAAGAAGGCCGCCACCGAAGCCGCCAAGTTCTGCCACGTGGATGTGATCACGAGTGACTACGGTCACGGCGTGCCGCCCGCGGACGTCGTGAAGGTCCCCAACGACGCGGCCTACCTCTACTACTGCCAGAACGAGACCGTAAACGGCTTGGAATTTAACTACATTCCGCCGGTGCCGGACTGTGTGCCTCTGGTAAGCGACGTGAGTTCCAATTTCCTGTCGCGCCCGATTGACTTTGCCAAGCACGCTCTGGTCTTTGCGGGCGCCCAGAAAAACTTCGGTCCGGCGGGCCTTACCGTTGTCATTGTCCGTAAAAATCTTCTGGGCCTCGCCCCGGAATCCTGTCCCACGATGCTCAACTACGCCGTGCACGCCAAGGCCGATTCCCTCTACAACACGCCGCCCGTCTTTGCGGTTTACATGGCGTGTCTTGTGACGCGGTGGCTCAAAAAAGAAGGCGGCATTGCCGAAATGGACCGCCGCGCCAAAGAGCGCTCAGGCCTCATTTATGACGTGATCGACAAGAGTGACGGCTTTTATATCAACACCATTGCCCAGCAGGCAAGAAGCCGCATGAATGTGGTCTTTACGCTCGCGGAAGAAGCGCTCACGGAGCTTTTTGTGAAAGAGGCAGCGGACGCCGGGCTCACCAACCTTAAGGGCCACCGCCTTGCGGGCGGCATCCGCGCGTCGCTCTACAACGCGCAGCCCAAGGAGGCAGCGCAGGCTCTTGCCAATTTCATGACCGTCTTTGCCGCGCGGCACGGATAATCCAAGACCAAGGGACAGCAGCCGATGACAGCAGAAAACACACAGGAAATTGAACGCCTGAGAAAAGAAATCGACGCCGTGGACCGCGAAATCGTCGGCTGCATCGTGCGGCGCTCGCAGTTGGCGCAATCCGTCGGTAAAGCCAAGGGAACGGCCCCCGTCTACCGCCCCGAACGTGAGCGTGAGGTGGTGGAGCGGGCTCTCGCGGAAAACCGCCGGCTGGGCGGCCTTTTGCCGGACTCCGTTCTCTCAACGCTTTACCTTGAGATTGTGTCGGCGTGCCGGGCGCTCGAAGCCCGGCCGTCGGTTGCTTATCTGGGCCCCCAGGGGACCTTCACCGAAATGGCGGTGTTAAAGCAGTTCGGAAGCAACATCGAGGCGCGCCCCTGCGAAAGTATTGACGAAGTCTTTCATTCGGCCGAATCCGGCCGTACGCTTTACGCCGTCGTCCCCGTGGAAAACAGCTCCCAGGGGACCGTAACGCGCACGATGGACCTTCTGTTTTCCTCACCCTTATCCATTATCGGGGAAGTGCACATTCCGATTGCGCACAACCTCATGAATTTCACAGGGAAAAAAGAGGACATTGAAGTGGTCTCGGCGCACCCGCAGGCTTTGGCGCAGTGCCGCGCGTGGCTCGGCACGCACCTGCCGGGCGTTAAAACCATTCCGGCTGCAAGTAATGCGGAAGCCGCGCTTGAGGCCTCCAAAAATCCGAAGATGGCGGCGATTGCCGCAACGCGCGCCGCGGAACTCTATGGGCTGCAGATTGTTTCGGCCGGTATTCAGGACGATCCCTGCAACCGCACGCGCTTTCTGGTGCTCGGGCACGCGGTGGCGGCTAAGGGAATTGCCGGGAGCGACAAAACGAGTGTCGTCTTTTCGGTTCACAACCGCGCGGGGCAACTCTTTCATGCGCTCGAGCCCCTGGAGAAAAACGGCGTATCGATGATGCGGCTTGAGAGCCGCCCGGCAAGAAACGGCGCCTGGGCCTACAACTTCTTTGTGGATGTGGAAGGACACGCTACAGACGCCAAGGTCGCGCAGGCTCTGGCGGAAATGAAGGAAGTTTCGAGTTTCTTTAAGGTGCTCGGCTCCTACCCGCAGGCCAAAGATTATTAAGTCCGGCAACAGGAAAAAAATCAGGGAGAAAGAACATGAATGACGCATTGAAAGTAAAGCCCTACATTGCCGCGATTTCCCCGTATGTGGCGGGCAAACCCATCGAAGAGACCGCCAAGGAATACGGTCTCAAACTCAACGAAATTGTGAAGCTTGCGAGTAACGAAAATCCCCTGGGGATGCCCGAGAGCGCGCGAAAAGCCGTGGAAGCGGTGATGACGTCAGTCTCCCGCTACCCCGACGGGAACGCCCGTGTGTTTCGTGAGGCGGTGGCAAAGCACTTTGGTCTCACGCCCGACTGGGTGATCGGCGGCAACGGCTCAGACGAGATCCTGGGCCTCATTGCCCGCCTGGTGCTTACGCCCGAAACAAGCTGCGTCTACTCGCAGTACTCTTTTTCCGTTTATGAGCTTTCCGCACAGGAAAACGGTGCACGCTGCGTGTGCGTCCCCGCCAAAGACTTTGCAGTGGATTTAGACGCCATTGCCGCAGCCGTTGACGCGACAACGCGGCTCGTGTTTATCACCAATCCCAACAATCCCACGGGGCTTGCCTTAACTGAAAGCGCGATTGATGCGTTTTTGGCAAAGATCCCGCGCGACTGCATTGTGGTTTTGGACGAAGCCTACTGCCATTACCTCGCGCCTGAAGAGAGAACTGATTCTCTGAAATGGGTGAAAGAGTATGCAAACGTCGTCGTGACGCGGACGTTCTCAAAGGCCTATGGGCTTGCCGGCCTGAGATCCGGCTTTGCGCTTGCACAGCCCGCGCTCATTGAAATGCTTAACCGCATCCGGCCGCCCTTTAACATGAATACGGCCGCGCAGGCTGCGGCCGCGGCCTGCATTGACGACGCCGTGTTTTTGGAGCGCGTCTACAAGGAAAACCGCGCGGGCGTAGAAACGCTTGAAACCTTCTTTAAGGAGCAGGAGATCCGTTACCTGCCGACAACCGCCAACTTTGTGCTTGCGCAGACCGGTCCCAAAACCGCGGAACTTAATACCGAACTTTTAAAGCGCGGTGTGATCGTGCGGCCGGTGAAAAGCTATGGGCTTCCTGACTGGCTCAGGGTGTCCGTGGGAACCGCCCGGGAAAACGCGCGCTTTATTGAAGCCTTTCAGGCCGCGCGCAAAGCGCTCGGCCTTATTTAAGGCGGAGACGGGCGATGCGTCTTGCGTTAATCGGAACGGGTTTAATCGGGGGATCGGCCGCCTGGGCTTTTCAAAAGGCCGGTGTCGTTGACGCCGTCACGGCCTGTGATATTTCCATGGGTGCCGCAGAAAAAGCGGTGAGCCTCGGGATTGCTGACCGAGCAACGGCAAAAGTGGCCGACGCTGTGTCTGATGCCGACTGCATTTTGGTTGCCGTTCCGGTTCTCGCGATGGAAGGGGTGTTTGCTGAGATTACCGAAGCCATGCGGCAGGAGGCCTGGGTGACCGATGTCGGCTCCACCCGGTGCGGTGTGATTGCCGCGGCCCGGAAAGCCTTGGGAGAACGGTTCTCGCGCTACGCGCCGGTGCATCCGATTGCGGGCGGCGAAATGCCCGGTGTTGAATACGCCGACAGCGCGCTCTTTTCGGGTGCCAAGGTGATTTCAACGCCCACGGATGACATGAATCTAGAGGCCGTGGCATTCTGGGAAAAAGCCTGGGAAGCCGTGGGGGCGAAACTATTCCGGATGACGCCTGAAACGCATGACCGGATTTTTGCGGCGGTAAGTCACCTGCCGCACGTGCTGGCCTATGCGCTCGTGGACGCGATGGCCAAAACCCCGGAAGCTGATGAAAAATTCCGTTTTGTGGGCGCTGGCTTCAGAGACTTCACGCGCATTGCGGCTTCCAGTCCCGTAATGTGGCGCGATATTTGTCTGGCCAACCGACGGGCGCTCCTTGAGAGCCTGGAAAACGTTCAGGCCGAACTTGCACTTCTTCACGAAGCAATCCGCACCGGGGACGCCGAAACGCTCACTGAAATCTTCTCGCGCGCAAGCCACATCCGCCGCACCGTTCAGGTGCCCGCCAAGAAGTAAAGGAGAGCCATGAAAGTTTTTCCGCCTGAACTCACCGTACCGGCCGTTACCGCCGCCGCGGGCACCGTGCGGCTCCCCGGAAGCAAGTCCATTTCCAACCGGGCGCTCATCCTTGCGGCGCTCGCGCACGGGAGAACAACGCTTACGGGTCTGCTGCGGGCCGACGATACGGAACGCATGATCGAAAGCCTGAGGCTTTTGGGTGTTGCGGTGGATGTGAAGGACGATGCCTGCACCGTCACGGGCTGCGGGGGATTTTTCCCGGTGAAGTCCGCGGATCTTTTTATCGGAAACGCGGGCACTGCGGCAAGAACCCTGACGGCAGCATTGGCTTTCAGTGAAGGCAACTACCGTATTGACGGCATCGAGCGCATGCGCGAGCGCCCGATTGCCGACCTTTTGGCAGCCCTGCGGGAACTTGGTGCTGAGATCACCTGTGAACAAAATGAGGGCTTTCTGCCGCTTCGGTTTTCACCGGTGAAGCCGCGCGGCAACGTGGTGCATATCCGAGGCAACGTCTCAAGTCAGTACCTGACGGCGCTTCTCATTATTTCGCCGCTGATAGCCCCTGCCGAAGGCCTCAAAATCGTGATTGAGGGAGAGCTCATCAGCCGCCCCTACATCAAAATCACGACCACCATGATGGCCGCGTTCGGTGTTAAGGTGACGGAACTGCCCGACGGCTTTCTCGTGACGCCGGGGCAATACCGTGCGGTAGAACAGTACGCCGTGGAGGGCGACGCCTCGGGTGCAAGTTACTTCCTCGCTTTAGGCGCCTTGGCGGGCGGCCCCGTGCGCGTTGTCGGGGTCGGCCAAAATGCGCTTCAGGGGGATGCGGCCTTTACGGACCTTCTGGAAATGATGGGCGCGCGGATTGTGAAGGGCGAAAACTTCATTGAGGCCTCGGCCCCGGCAGACGGCATTCTCAAGGGGATTGACGCGGACTGTACGCTCATCCCGGACGCCGCCATGACGCTCGTGCCGATGGCGCTGAAAACGCGGGGGAAGGTGCGGTTGACCGGCATCGGCTCCTGGCGCGTGAAGGAAACGGACCGCATTCACGCGATGGCAACCGAAATGCGCAAATTCGGCGCTGAAGTCACCGAAGGCCCGGACTGGCTTGAAGTGAGCCGCGGCGTGAAGCCCCTTCCCGAAAAAGTGACGGTTGCCACCTATGATGACCACCGCATGGCGATGAGCTTTTCGCTGGCGGCGACGGTGGGTGTCACAACCGTGATTCTCGATCCGGGCTGCACCGCAAAGACCTATCCGGCCTATTTCACTGATTTTTTCCGGTTAATTCACTCAAAGTGATGCCCGTGGGGCATCGGGTAGTAAAAACGATGGTTGACGTTATTGCAATCGACGGACCTACGGCAAGCGGCAAGGGCACCGTGTCAGCGCGTGTTGCCGCAAAGCTCGGGTTTCATTATCTGGACAGCGGCGCGCTTTACCGCCTCTGCGCCTTAAGAGCCATGAAGTCGGGGGGCGACCTGAAAAACGAGGCGGTCTGCGCTGAAGAGGCCCGAACCATGCATCCCGTCTTTAAGGACGGCCGAATTGTTTTGGACGGCGCGGATGTGACCGAAGCCATCCGCACCGAAGAGGTGGGGCTTGCCGCAAGCGTTGTGGCGGCCTACCCCTCGGTACGGGCTGAGTTACTTGACCTGCAGAGGCGCTACGCTCAGGCTCCGGGCCTGGTGGCGGACGGCCGCGACATGGCTTCCGTGGTGTTTCCTGATGCCCCTTTAAAGGTCTTTTTGACGGCTACGCCTGAAGCGCGCGCAATGCGCAGATATAACCAGTTGATTGAAAAAGGAATTTCTGCTAACCTTTCAAATCTTACCCGGGATTTGGCCGAACGCGACCGTCGGGACCGCGAACGCGCGGTTGCGCCCTGCGTGCCGGCAGCGGATGCGCACGTCCTAGACAGCTCGGATCTCACGATTGAAGAGACCGTGGATCAGATCATGGCGTGGTGGCGGAAGCTTCCCCGGTAAAGAACCGTTTTTCAGCCTTAAAGGCCGCCGGGGGCTTTTAGGGAAATTTAAAGCAACACCGCCCCATCGGTCTGACATTTCAGACTCCCGGACGGGCGAGATCATTAACGATTTAACTACATGTCCAACAATACCAATACCGAATCTTTTGCCCAGCTCTTTGAAGAGAGCCTTGCCAAGCAGGAAATGCGCCAGGGCGAAGTCATCACCGCTGAAGTTGTCCGCGTTGACTACAACTACGTTGTCGTGAACGCCGGCCTTAAGTCTGAAGCTTATGTGCCCATCGAAGAATTCAAGGATGACCGCGGTGAAGTGACCGTGCAGCCCGGCGACTTCGTTTCCGTGGCAATTGAATCGGTTGAAAACGGCTACGGCGATACGATCCTCTCCCGCGACAAGGCTAAGCGCCTTGCTGCCTGGATGAACCTCGAAAAGGCTCTGGAATCCGGCGAACTCGTCACCGGCACCATCACCGGGAAGGTGAAGGGCGGCCTCACCGTCATGACCAACGGCATCCGCGCGTTCCTGCCGGGCTCCTTGGTCGATACGCGTCCTGTGAAGGATACGACCCCGTACGAAGGCAAGACCCTCGAATTCAAGGTCATCAAGCTTGACCGTAAGCGCAACAACGTTGTTGTCTCCCGCCGCGCCGTTGTGGAAGCGAGCATGGGCGAAGAACGCGCCAAGCTCCTTGAAACGCTCGCCGAAGGCGCCGTTGTCAAGGGTATCGTCAAGAACATCACCGACTACGGTGCGTTCGTTGATTTGGGCGGCATCGACGGCCTTCTGCACATCACCGACCTCGCCTGGCGCCGCGTGCGTCACCCGAGCGAAGTCGTTCAGGTCGGCCAGGAAATCGAAGCCAAGGTTCTTAAGTTCGACAAGGAAAAGAACCGTGTTTCTCTGGGCCTCAAGCAGTTGGGCGAAGATCCGTGGATCGGCATTGCCCGCCGCTATCCGCAGGGCACCCGTCTCTTCGGCAAGGTCACCAACATCACCGACTACGGTGCTTTCGTTGAAATCGAAAGCGGCATCGAGGGCCTGGTGCACGTCTCCGAAATGGACTGGACCAACAAGAACGTCGATCCGAAGAAGGTTGTGCAGTTGGGTGACGAAGTCGAAGTCATGGTTCTTGACATCGACGAAGAACGCCGCCGTATTTCTCTCGGCATGAAGCAGTGCAAGGCCAACCCCTGGCAGGAATTCAACCAGAGCCACAAGAAGGGTGACAAGGTGAAGGGCCAGATCAAGTCCATCACCGACTTCGGTGTGTTCATCGGACTGCCCGGCGGCATTGACGGCCTCGTGCACCTCTCTGACCTCTCCTGGAACGAACCGGGCGAAGAAGCCGTCCGTAAGTACAAGAAGGGCGACGAAGTCGAAGCCATGGTTCTCGCAATCGACACCGACCGCGAACGCATCAGCCTCGGCATCAAGCAGCTGGGCGGTGATCCGTTCTCTTCCTTTGCCGGCACCCATGAAAAGGGTACGCTCGTCAAAGGCACGGTGAAGGCCGTTGACGCCAAGGGCGCCACGATCGACCTCGGTGACGACACCGAAGGGTATCTGCGTGCTTCCGAAATCTCGAGCGAACGCGTGGAAGACGCCACGACGCAGCTCAAGGTCGGTGACACGGTTGAAGCCCTCATCATCAGCGTTGACCGTAAGAACCGCTCCATCCAGCTCTCCATCAAGGCTAAGGATGCCGCGCAGACCCGCGAAGCGCTTGACCGCGTCAACAGCGACGCTTCCGCCGGTACCACCAACCTTGGTGCTCTGCTCAAGGCTAAGCTTGAACAGAAGTAATCAGGGTGGTGTCTATGCGGGCTCTTACCAAGTCTGAACTGATCGACAAGGTCTTTGCCCGCCACGGTAGCCTCACCAACCGCGAGGCCGACGAGGCGGTCAACGAGATCCTCAAAACGATCATCAGCGCGATGAGCCACGGCGTTCGCGTCGAAGTCCGCGGTTTCGGCAGCTTCAGTCTGAAGCACCGTGCAGCGCGCACGGGCCGCAACCCCCGGACGGGTGCCACCGTCGAAGTCCCGGCCAAATTTGTTCCGCACTTCCGTGCAGGCAAAGAAATCCGTGACGCGATGAACGGCAGAGCAGGTGTGACTCCTCTGAAGTAACACCTGACACAGTTCGCGAATACTGCGCTCATTCGCACAAAACGGCTTTCGAAGCTTTCCTTCGGGGAAAAACTTCGGGAGCCGTTTTCTTTTGCGTCTGTTGTCTGAAATTCTTGTATGGAAGAATCTTTGGGCGAAACCGCGCGAAATTCTTTTACAAAAGAATTTCGCGCAGAAAAGCGGACGAAATTCTTCTGTGGAAGAAACTTTTTGCCGAACAATGTAAGGCGGCACTGTGTGCGGCGTTATTCAGCTAAAACGAAGGAGAGGAAAACGAAACGACAGCGGCGGACAGCACTTGAAAAAATATGCCTTCAGCCGTGTCGGCAGTGCATAATACGCAAATTGGGCAGTAACCCTTTGAACTTTGGTTTCCACAGCAGGATTGATTGATATGCGATTGACGGCTGCAGCAGCACTTCTGATGGCGATCGGTTTTTCGGCTCAGGCCGCAGACCTCGGCACGCTTTCCGTGACTTCCCGTTTAAATGAGCCCCTGTCGGCGCGGCTTACCGTCAACAATGTCGATCCCAAGGTCGAGCCCCTGGTGGTTCGTCTTGCGCCCGAAGCAACTTATGACCGCATCGGCAAGAAGCCGCTTGCGGCCGACACGGGCCTGGAACTGACGCTTGAAAGTAAGTCCCCTTGGGCTGTCCGCATTAAAAGCGAAAAGCCCGTGACCTCACGGGACTTCCCGCTCATTGTGGAACTTAACGACGGCGGCAAACTCTCCGCCAAGTACTACCGCATCCGCCTGGAACCGGCAGTTGCGCCGGCTCCGGCCGCAGCGCCCAAGGCGACAGCTCAGGCGCAGACAAAGCAGGCTGCTCCCTCGGCAGGGAAACTCCCGTCAACGGCCGCCATGCCCTCGGTTGAAACGAAGAAGGCAGAACCTGCCTCAAAACCCGCACCCGCTAAGCGCGAAACGGTGAAGGCAAAGCCTCAGGTGAAACCCGCTTCCGCGAAGACCACAACCAATAAGCCGCAGTACACGCTCGCCGATCCCATTATCGTGAAGCCCGGCATGACGATGTGGTCGATTGCCAACCTCTTGGTGCCGCGCTATGAGGGGGCGCGTACCGAAGAAGTGCTGGTGGCTTTGATCCGCCGCAACCCTGCTGCCTTTAAAAACGGCCGTATCAGCGGGCTTAAACCCGGTGCCCGCTTAAATGCGCCCACACAGGCGCAGGTCGATGCCGTCGGCACCGACGTTGCCTGGTGCCTTGTGCATGTGACGCCTAATGCGGATATGCGTAAGGCCCCCTCGGCACGAAACTTGAACCGTGCGCATCAGCGCATGAAGCAAGCCCGCATTGCCTGGACGCCGAAGAAACCGGCGGCTGAGGTTCAAAAGCCCGCTGTCAAACCCGCTGAGCCCATGAAGCCCGCGGCGCCTGAAGCAAAGCCTGAAACGGCGGCTCCGGCCGCAGCTACTGCGGCTGCCGCTGCGACAGCAGCAGCAACGACTGAAGCTCTGACGTCCGCAGCAGCACCTGAAGAAACAAAACCCGCTCAAACGCAGACAACCAAGACCGAACCCGCGGCCGACACGCAGCCCGTAATGACGGCGCAGCCCGCGGTTGAAGAAAAGACCGAGGAAGAAGGGAGCAGCGCCTGGCTCTGGGGCCTCTTGATTATTCTCATCGCTGCTGCCGCAGGCGGCTGGTTTGTCTGGCGCCGCAAGAAGGAAAAGGAAGAGTTTGAACGCACCGAGCGCACCATCCGCTTTCTGAGGCCGGAACCGACCACGCCGCAGCAGGTGCGGAACATGGATGAGTTGCTCACGAAGCGCATGGAAGCTGACGCTGCGGCCGACCATCATGGCGGACAGCTCCTCGGCGGTGGTGTTTTTCGTCTCCACAGTGCCGATGTACTTGCCCTTGCGCAGCACCGAGCAGCGGTCGGCGACCGCCATGATCTCGGCGAGCTTGTGGGAGATGAAGAGGATGCT